>Ga0316604_10000125_pt1 | contig 120216 bp, 99 predicted proteins | sample OWC_soil_day20_C_FD_207650 | JGI IMG/M metagenome (GOLD analysis project Ga0316604, IMG submission 207650) | Wetland soil microbial communities from Old Woman Creek delta, Ohio, United States - OWC_soil_day20_CT | ecosystem: Environmental > Terrestrial > Soil > Wetlands | place: USA: Ohio... | reverse complement strand
TGCATAACGGCTTGATTTTTACCACAAAAGTAAATTCAAATCCGTTCGCATGAAAACCATTCATAACAAATTGAATATCAATTATTTCAAAGAACTACTATGATTTTTTAGTGGACACTAATGAGTTTTAATCGGTAAAAATAACGAAAAACTATGACTTTATCATTAGTAAAATGGATTCTTATTCTAACTGGAAAGTGTAATCATGGATAATAATTTGACAAATAAGAGATTGTCTCTTTTGGCAAAAGATTACCTTTGAGTTAATTACTGTTAATATTGCACATTCTTTTATATTTTGTGTAATTTTGCCGTCCAAAATATAATTCGCGATGATTGATCAGAATTTGATAAAAATTTACGAACAAAGTTTTATCTCGCATTGGGATAATAAGGCTCTGACCGATTATGGAGAACCGCAAATCCTTTGTTATTCGGATGTGGCTAAAGAAATTGCGCGTCTTCATATTATCTATGAAAAAATGCATATCCGGAAAGGAGATAAGATTGCTATTGTCGGTCGTAACTCTACTAAATGGGTAATGGCATACATGGCCACCATTACGTATGGCGCGGTAGTTGTACCTATTCTTCAGGATTTTAATGCGAACGATATTCATCATATTGTGAATCATTCCGAGTCAGTGCTCCTTTTTGTGAGTGATTTTATATGGGAAAACCTGGAAGAGGATAAAATGCCCGAATTGAGGGCTGTGTTTTCGCTTAACGATTACCGTTGTATTTGCCAGCATGATGGTGAAACCGTGCAGAAGATGCTCTTGACGGTCAATCAGGAATTCCGGCAACGTTATCCAAAGGGTTTTAGCCGTGAAGATGTGAAATACGCCGAAGTGGACAATGCCGAGCTTGTTCTGCTTAATTATACATCGGGAACCACTGGATTTACAAAGGGGGTGATGCTTTCGGCCAACAATCTGGCCGGCAATGTGATGTTTGCCCTTCATACCGGCATCATGAACGACAAAACCCGTATTGTTTCCTTTCTGCCTTTGGCACATGCCTACGGGTGTGCTTTCGAGTTTTTGTCTCCATTGGCTGCTGGCGGTCATGTTACTTTATTAGGCAAAATACGATCTCCGAAAGTGTTGTTGCAGGCAATGTCGGAAGTCAAGCCGACGATCATTCTCACGGTACCTCTTATCCTTGAAAAAATATATAAAAAACAGGTACAACCTGTTCTTAATCAGCGGGCAGTTCGTTGGGCACTTAATATCCCGATTCTTGATCATCGCATTCTGGGTACGATCAATAAGAGGTTGGAAGCTGCCTTTGGCGGAGAATTTGAACAGGTGATTGTCGGAGGAGCACCTTTGAATCCCGAGGTCGAAAATTTCTTGTTGAAAATAAAGTTTCCACTAACGGTGGGTTATGGAATGACCGAATGTGCTCCGTTGATCAGTTATTCTTATTATAAAGAGTATATTCCGAACACGTGCGGTAAAGTTCTGGAAGGGATGGAAATAAAGCTAGATAATAAAGATCCTCAGACCGGAGTCGGTGAAATTTGTGTGCGGGGCGAAAATGTGATGCTCGGTTATTATAAAAATGAAGATGCGACCAAAACAGTGTTCGATGACGGCAATTGGTTTCATACGGGCGATTTGGGAACGGTGGACGATAATGGCGTTATTGCCATCCGTGGGCGGTGTAAAACAATGATTTTGGGTCCCAGCGGACAAAATATCTATCCGGAGGAAATTGAAGCGAAACTCAATAACATGCCATTTGTGATGGAAAGCCTCGTTGTTGAGAAAGATGGCCGTTTGGTGGCGCTGGTTTACCCTGATTATGAAGGGGTCGACGGATCGCAAATACGTCAGGAAGATCTCGAAACAGTGATGGAAGAAAACCGAAAATTGCTCAATAGCGAGCTGGCTTCCTACTCATCGGTGGTCAAAATAGTGCTTTATCCCAACGAATTTGAGAAAACGCCTAAAAAAAGTATCAAGAGGTACTTGTATCCAAACTCCATTAAATGAGATGATTACTTCTTTTGAATATGTCTTTAAGTTTAAAATAATGTTAATCGATGGTTTTTTTTGTACACTGTATTGAAATGAATCGTACCTTTGCATCGGTTTTGATACCAAACTTATTTATGTTTAATTTTAAAAGGTAAAAGAAAATGAAAAAGTTAGTTTTGTTATTCGCTGTTGTTGGTGCTGTTGCATGTGTATCTTGCTCTTCTAAAGCTAATACAGAAGCTCCTAAAACTGATAGCGTTGCTGCTCCTGCTCCTGCTGCTGTTGATACAGCTAAAGTTGACACTGCTGCCGCTGCTACACCTGCAAAATAATTTTGCACTAGCGAAAAAAATTAAAGTCCGTTATTGTAACGGACTTTTTTTTTATCTTTACAGCCAAGTAAATCTAACTATCATTCAATGTTCATTATGAGAAAAACGAACTTTTTCCTCTTGTTTTTCGTAAGCCTCATCCTGTGCCTTTCCTCTTGCTCGGATAAAAAGCATTTCAAAGTTGCAGGTGTTATCAGCGATGCCTCCGGCTCTACCTTGTATCTTGAAAAAGAAGGTCTTCTTACAACCTCTGTCGTCGATTCCTGCATACTGAAATCCGACGGTAGCTTTTCTTTCAAGGCGGTTCGACCCGATGCTCCCGAATTTTACCGTTTGAGAATTAAAAATGCAGACATCCTTTTCGCCATCGATTCTTGCGAACATATCACTATCAATGCCTCTGCAAAGACGATGACCTCCAAATATGTGATCAAAGGTTCACTTAGTTCTTCTAATATTCAGCTATTGCGCGTTTCGTTGCTTGACTTGCAGAGTCGGATTACGTCACTGCTCAAACAACGTAATCTTCAGAATAAAACTCAGACTTCTGCCTTGCTTGACTCTGCCATTAATAAGCATAAGAAGCTTGCAGAAAAAATCGTTTTACAAAATCCATTGTCGACTGCGGCTTATTATGCCGTTTTTCAGCAGGTAAACGGGTATAATCTTTTTACTCCCTACGATAAAGAAGATCGGCGTTATTGCGCTGCAGTGGCTACTGCGTTTTATACCTATTATCCGAAAGCTGAGAGAACCCTTAGTTTATATAATTTTGTAATGCAGGCGATTGTGGCTGATCGACAAGCTCGTAATCAGGAAACCCTGAGTAAGATGATACAAATGTCACAGGCCGATATGATTGATATAGAAATGACCACCAACAGAGGACAGGTTGCTAAGTTGTCGGATCTGAAAGGTAAGATTGTTTTGTTGGATTTTACTGTTTATCAGGCCGAACGATCGTCTGATTACAATTTGGCTTTGAGAGATTTATACAATGCATATCATACAAAAGGGTTGGAGATCTATCAGATTTCTCTCGATCCCGATATTGATCTTTGGCGTCAGGCTTCGCAAAATTTGCCTTGGATTTGTGTTCACGGTACCGATGGAACTCCAACTGCCGTGTCGTTGTATAATGTTACGAGCTTGCCAACCCGCTTCCTGATAGGGAAGAATGGTACTGCTTTGAAGCGTAATCCGAGTGCTGCCGATATTCAAAAAGCGCTGGAATAGAATACGATACGATGATTACGGGTAGTATGAACTATGATTCCCGTGTAGCGGCTGCTCTGATTAAAGAAAGAGCCCGTGAAATAGGATTTTCGGCATGTGGCATTGCCCAAGTTCATACTCTGCCTGACGATTCGGAGTCTCTTGCTCGGTGGCTGCAGGCAGGACATCACGGTAAGATGGGTTACTTGGCTAATCATGCCGACTTAAGAAATGACCCTTCGTTGTTAGTTCCCGGAGCAAAGTCGGTTGTAGTCGTTCTGTTGAACTATGCAACGGATCACAGGCAACAGGCTGGACAGACACGACTAGCGCGTTATGCTCAGGGCATAACGGATTATCATTTTACGATCAGACAATTTTTAGGAGAACTTCTTCGTTTTATAAACGATGAGATTGCTCCGGTCGAAGGTCGTGCATTTTGCGATTCGGCTCCGGTCTTTGAACGTAGATGGGCTTACGAGGCAGGACTGGGCTGGATTGGACGGAATCATTGTCTGATTCACCCTGAACTCGGTTCGTTTTGTTTTATCGGGGAGTTAATTGTTGACCTTGAACTTGTCTGCGATAAACCTCTTGGGGGCGATTGCGGATATTGCGGACGTTGTGTGGAGGCCTGTCCGACTCAAGCCCTGCCAACCGACGGATTTTTGAAAGCTGAAAAGTGCGTTTCATATCTTACGGTTGAGTTGAAGGACGAAATTCCGGCAGAATATAGTACCCGGTTAAATGGGTTTGTTGCCGGATGCGACCGATGTCAGGAAGTCTGTCCATGGAACCGTAAAGCATCACATTCTACCTCTCCGTTATGGCATGTGAATGAAGAAATTCTCCATCTGTCGGATCAGGGTTGGATGACATTGAAGAAGGCTGACTTTAGAAAGAAGTTTTCCAAAACGGCATTATCTCGCTTGGGTTACGAGAAGTTGATACAAAATTGCCGATATGTAGTATCTGATAACGATGTAGAGTCGGGAAGAGGGGATGGGAAAAACTAATTCAAGAAATATATGAATCTGTTTGGAAAGATTATTTTTAGAAAGCTCAAAAGTACAGAGGCATTTGAGCAGGAGAAGGATGACCTGCTGCGCGCTTATGAGCGCTATAGAGCAATAGAAAATTCGGAATTGTTGCAGGAGTATAAGGCGTTGCGTAAAGAGGTGAAATCGGCGGCATTCAAAGAAAATAAAAAGGTGCTTATCAACCGAAAATTTGAAGATACGGAGGAGTATCGGAACTGGAAGAAATTTCATAAACTGGAGAAAAACTGTAAATTGCATCGTTATTATACGATTGCCGCATCGAAAGAACTGGCAGCGTTTCTTGATTTCAAAGGGACTCCTCAGTATGAGTTTATCGGAAATAAACTCGAACTCAAAAAATCGGAAACACTCCGGGAATTTCGTGCGTATGAAAAGTCGAAAGATTATAAATTGTATACCCGCTTTCATGATTCGTACGTGATCAAAGAGTATGAGCGGTTGAAAGCGGTCGTGTCAAGCAACGGGTTTGTTGAGTTCAAAGAGTTTTGGTCCGATCCGCATCGCTGGACAAAGACGGACGCTTACAAACAGGAGGAGAAATTCCGCCAATTGTCACAACATACGGATATCGTTTTTTATCAACGTACAGATCCGGCCTCTTTTGCCTTTCATGCCAATTGGAAACTGGCTTTTAACGACGAATTTAACGGCGTTTCACTCGATCGTAAGATATGGGATAACGGTTATTTCTTCACCGATCCGACTCTGATTCGCAACTATTCTCTTACTCAGCACAACCAAGCCAATAATCAAGGAAAAAATGTCAGTGTTGCCGATGGTTGTATGGTTATAGAAACGCTCAAAGAGGAAACCCGTGCCAGAGCCTGGGATGAAAAATTGGGCTTTGTTTTTCATGATTTTGCCTATACTTCCGATGTGATTAATGCTGGTGCAGCATTTCAATTCTCAGAAGGAATTGCCGAGGTGAAACTGAAAGTTCGTGATGGCTATATCACTCATGTGTTCAGTCTGGTCAGCGAGAATAAGTTGCCTCAGATAAATGTTTTTCATTTCGATGGCAAACATGTGACTGTGGGTAATGCCTGGAAAGAGGGTAGTCAGACGGAGATAGTAAAAGGAATCTCTCCGTCCGATTTTTATATCTACAAAGTGGAATGGACGTCGGAAGAGTTGATCTGGAGCGTGAATAATCTGGAGATTTTCCGTACCCGTAAAGGTGTACCTTCCATACCACTTTTCCCTCTCTTTGCTTCCATTGTCGATAAAAATCAGGATGATACAGGTGTTCTGGAAGTTGACTGGGTAAGAATTTATCAAAAACGTAATGCGTAATAGTCGCAACTCCATGCGACGATAGTCGGAGCGCATGCGCTATGGAAAAATCACTGATTATGAATTTGGATGACATGAAACAAGTCCTCCGTCAGGAAGCGGAGGCTGTATTGAATATACCGGTCGGGGTGCATTTCAACGACGCAATTGATCTTATTTACCAACATGTGCATCTGCACAAAGGTAAGTTGGTGACCAGCGGAATGGGAAAAGCCGGACAAATTGCTCTGAATATTGCAACGACTTTCAGTTCGACGGGTACGCCTTCCATCTTTTTGCATCCCAGTGAGGCGCAACATGGCGATCTGGGAGTGTTGCAGGAAGATGACGTGATGTTGCTGATCTCTAATTCGGGGAAAACGCGTGAAATTGTAGAATTAGTCACGCTGACGCGGAACCTCTATCCGCAAACGCCGTTTATTATTATTACAAGTAATCCGGAGTCTCCATTGGCCGAAGTGGCCGATGTGTTGCTCCTTACCGCAAATCCGCAGGAAGTGTGCATGTTGGGGCTTACACCAACGACTTCAACTACTGTAATGACGGTAATCGGCGATCTACTGGTGGTCGGTACGATGCAAAAAATCGGCTTCACGCGTGCCGACTATAACAAGCGTCATCATGGAGGGTATTTGGGTCAAAAATCGAAGGAATAGATCTGAATTTTACATGATAGAATCAGGGTTGTTTGTGTTTTTGCAGGCAACCTTTTTTATAAGGCAATTTCCATATCGTGCGGAATCAATGGGGAGGCGTCGTGCATAGCGACGATCATCGTGACATGATGCGTTTTAACCCACGATATCAGGAATGTCGCCACTTTTTGTGAAAGATCTTTATCGAGACCGGTGAACGGTTCGTCGACAAGAAGAAGTTGTGGGTTGGAGACGACGGCTCTCGCTATCGCAACTCGTTGACTTTGCCCACCGCTTAATTGATAGGGGTAGTAATCACGGAGTTCTTCTATCTCCAGATCTTCCAGTATTTCTCTCAAATCTTGATGCCGAATCCCCGTGTCAGCTGTAAGAAGAATATTTTCCGTTACGGTTAACCATGGCAAAAGAGTGGGCGCTTGAAACAGATAGGCTTTTTTTGACTCTGATCCGGAGATTGATCCTTCGTTGCTATGGGTAATCCCCGCTAAAATATTGAGCAGTGTGGTTTTCCCCTTACCCGAAGTTCCTTTTATCAAGCAAATGCTTTCTGCCGGAATATGCTTTGAGAGTTTCTCAAATAAAATGTTATCTCCGTATTGCTTTGTTATTTCGTCTGTTTTTACACAATTGTTTTGATTGTAATTGTTTTGCCGGCATTGTCCGTGGGTAATTACAGCATGCCGTTTGTTTTTCAATAAATAACGGAGTCCTTCCGTAAGCAAAAAGCTGATTACGATGGCAACAACAGTCCACGCAATCAGGTCGGGTACGTTGATAAACATTTGTGCGGTTCTCATCTCGACTCCAATGCCGGCAAACGGTTTGGAGAGCACTTCCCCCATGATAATAACCTTCCACCCTAATCCGAAGGCAGTAACGCTTCCACTTTCGATAAATGGACGGAGGGAAGGCCAGTAGATATGCTTTATTTTGGTGCAAAAATTGAGTTGGTAAACGAAAGCCAGTTTTTCGTAATCGTTGTTGGTGGATTGTACGCCCTTGATAATGTTTTCGCAAAGCACCGGAAACATCGTTATTAGCGCGATGGCGGGAGCTACAGTCTCTGTCGGAAGCCACAGTACGATGAGTAGTATAAATGCAACTACGGGCGTTGAGCGCAGTGTGGAGAGTAGAGGGTTGAAGTAATGGAGCCAAAAACGCTTCTTGCCACACAAAAATCCGATCGGGAGAGCCAGAACGAAGGCTGCAATTACTCCGGTTAATCCCCTGAGCAAAGTTGCTCCGAGTGAAATATAGAAGAGCGGTTGGGTAAACAGGTGGGTTACGGAAAAAAACAGTCCGCCCACTGAAGGAATCAGTTGCGGGTAATTAATCCACGAAGATACTCCTTGCCAAAGTATAAGGGCGGTAGCTGCGGAGAGAATCCATGCTGTCGTTCTTTTGTGTTTCATCGCGTGCGTTTAGTCATCGTTTGTGTGGAAGCCAATCCGTCGGTATGGCTTATTGGAGAGTCGCGTGTCGGCTTGCAGTTCGGCCAGTGACTGGTTGAGCAGCTCCAACTGTAGGCGAGTGTCTTCGTTAATATCATTCTGGTCTATAAAGATTTCTTCCATGTATAGCCGTAGTTCCCGAACTTCCTGTTGCAGTTCGGTCATCTTTTCGGTGGGCGTGTTGGTTAGCAGATGCCGGGTTGCCACGAATGCCCGCATGATGGCAATATTCATTTCCATGGCAACGTCACTGTTCAATAACCCGGATAGCATGGCAACCCCTTGTTCCGTAAAGGCGTACGGTAGATAACGACGACCGCCTCTGCTCTTGTTTGAGGTCACAAATTGTGACCTCAAATATTCCCTCGTTTTCAGTGAGTTGGAACATGAAATCAGTGGAAAAATCGTTCCATATTCCTTTTTACTGCCTGATTTAATACTTTTGTTTCTACTCCGTAAAGTTCTGCTAAATCACGGTCAAGTATTGCTTTTTGCCCTCTGATTGTATAAATCTTGCTTTGAATCAGGTGTGTTTCCATGCAAAGTCGGTTGTGATATCGTTTTCGCAAATATAATTCAAAAAATCAGACGGGACTTTCTGAAAGTGAAAGAAAACGAAATAAAAAAACGCCGTAGTCCGAAGACAGCGGCGTTTTGTATATTGAGTCTGTAAAAATTATTCCGAAACGACTTCGAAAGGAATTTCTACGCTTACTTCTTTGTGAAGTTTCAATACGGCTTTGTATTGGCCAACCTCTTTTACAGCTTCTTTGATAACGATTACCTTGCGGTCAACATTGTAGCCTGCTTTTTCTAGAGCTTCAGCAATCTGAATGTTGTTAACCGAACCAAAGATTTTGCCGGTCGAGCTGGTTTTTGCGCCGATAGTGAGCGATACGCCCTGCAGCTTTTCGGCCAGTTCCTGAGCTTCAACTTTAATTTTTTCGAGCTTGTGAGCACGTTGTTTCAGGTTCTCAGCAAGCATTTTTTTGGCTGAAGGAGAGGCGATAACGGCTTTTTTCGTAGGAATCAAATAGTTGCGACCATAACCGTTTTTTACTTTTACGATATCGTCTTTGTATCCTAAGTTATTAATATCTTCTAATAAAATGATTTCCATATAAATTCCTCCTTGTTTATTTCATCATATCGGTTACGTAGGGAAGCAGTGCCAAATGGCGTGCTCTTTTCACAGCTTGAGCTACTTTGCGTTGATATTTCAACGAAGTACCGGTGAGACGACGAGGAAGGATTTTACCTTGCTCGTTCAGGAACTTTTTCAGGAATTCGGGATCTTTATAGTCGATGTATTTGATACCGTTCTTTTTGAAACGACAGTATTTTTTCTTTTTGGTATCCACTGTCGGAGGGTTCAAATATCTGATTTCAGGATTGTTTGCTGCCATAATTATTTTTCCTTTCCTTCTTTTTTAGACGATTTCAAACTCTTTCTTTTTTCGGCGTATTCTACGGCGAATTTGTCCATGTGGAATGTCAGGAAGCGGATGACGCGTTCGTCACGACGATACTGAAGTTCCAGCTTCTCTACCAAAGAAGGTTCTCCTTTGAATTGCAGCAAGGCATAAAAGCCTGTCGACTTTTTTTGAATGGGATAAGCAAGCTTACGCAGGCCCCATTCCTCTTCATTGACAATCTCGGCGCCTTCTTGTTCCAGGAGGCCTTTGAATTTGTCAACCGCTTCCTTCATCTGAACATCAGACAAAACGGGAGTTAAAATGAAAACGGTTTCGTAATGGTTCATACTTAAATTTTTAATTATGTGGTTAAAAATGCGGGTGCAAAGATAGCGCTTTTTTATGATTCAGACAATATTTCTCTGAATCTCTCTGAAAATAAAATAGTATGACTCAATTTTCGAGTTTGAAGCGAACTCTCCATCTTCCTTCGCTGAAATCGTGGCTGATAATGGTGAATTTCCCGATTTCGGAGGTGTTTTCAACATGTGTTCCGATGCAGGCGCAGGCATCGTAGTCGCCGATACGTACCACGCGGATGGTTTCACTGGCATCGTCGGGTAGTTTGCCTAGGTCGAGGAATGAGGCAGCCTCCTCTTTGCTGACAAAGTCGATCGTAACCGGAAGATTCGATGAAATTACTTCGTTAACGGTGTCGGTTATTTGTGCAACTTGTTCCTCCGTGGGCGCTTCCGATAGCCGGTAGTCGCATTTCGATTTTTTTCGTTCGATGTGTGCGTTGCGTGAGCGTGGGCAGCCGAACATGCGTACCATGGTTTGGTTCAAAATATGTTCGGTGGTATGCATCGGTGGGTATTCCTGCTTGTTGTGTGCGTTTAATTCCGGTGTTTCCATTGAATTCGGTTTTAGAAGCAATAAGATAGAGTTCGTTGAAATGAAAAAACCACTTACAAGTAAATTTTGCAAGTGGTTTTTGAAAAGTGGGCGTTGACGGATTCGAACCGCCGACCCTCTGCTTGTAAGGCAGATGCTCTGAACCAGCTGAGCTAAACGCCCTTTCGTTAAAAGCGTTGCAAAGATAAGCGCTTATTTTGATTCCTGCAAGACCTGCGGAAATATTTTTGCAATATTTCTCTTATATCGCCTCGGCAACGATAAAGGTGCTTCCTCCGATGTAGATAAAATCATCCTCATTTGCAGCTTCTTTTGCGGCTTCAATAGCGGTAGATACCGAAGCGAAAATTTTACCGTTCAGACCGTATTGTAGAGCCAAATCGTATAGTTTTTTTGCTTCCAATGCTCGTGGAATGGCCGCTTGTGTGAAATAATAAGTCGCATTTTGAGGTAAAAGAGATAAAACCTTGTTTATATCCTTGTCATTTACCATGCCAAAGACAATATGTAGTCGTGTATATTTTTGTTCTTCCAACTGCTGGACGATGCACCGGATCCCGGCTTCGTTGTGTCCTGTGTCGCATACTATCGTCGGATGCGTCTGCAAAATCTGCCATCTTCCTTGCAAACCGGTCAGGTCTGCCACGCGACGCAATCCCTCTCTCACCGCTTTATCGGACACCGAAAGTTGCTTTTGTCGTAAAAGATCGATCGCGGTCAGCACGGTAGCTACGTTTTTCTGTTGGTAGATGCCTTTCAACTGGACTTCTATTTCGTTGTATTTTTCGCAATAGAATCCGTTGCCGGATGGAGTCAGATGAAAACACTCTTCGGCAAAATAGAGCGGAGCGCCGACTTCGCGGGCTTTTTGCACGAAGACCTCTTTTACCGCGCCTTCGGCTTCGCCGATTACTACCGGTATGCCGGATTTGATAATTCCGGCTTTTTCGTATGCAATCTTTGGTAACGTGTCGCCCAAAAACTGCATGTGGTCGAAACTGATGTTGGTGATAATGCTCAATTCGGGGGCGATGATGTTGGTGCTGTCCAGACGGCCTCCCAGTCCGACTTCGATTACCGCAATATCCACTTCGGCGGTGGCAAACCAGTCGAAAGCCATCTCCATGGTCAGCTCGAAAAAGGAGGGTTGTACCGGTTCGAAGAAAAGTTTGTGCCGGGCAACGAAATCGATTACCGCTTGTTCGGGAATCATCTCTCCGTCGACCCTGATGCGTTCGCGAAAATCTTTCAGGTGGGGCGAGGTATACAATCCTGTTTTGTAACCGGCCGATTGCAGGATGGCTGCCAGCGAGTGCGAAACGGATCCTTTTCCGTTGGTGCCGGCCACATGGATCGTTTTGTATTTGCGGTGGGGATTGCCTAAGTAATCGTCTAATTGTATGGTACGTTCCAGTCCCGGTTTGTAGGCCGATGCTCCTTGGTGTTGAAACACAGGCAGACAATTGAACAGGTAATCTATGGTTTCCTTGTAGGTCATTATACAGATGTGTATTGAGGATGCAAAGTTCGCCATTTTAAATGAAAAACAGTTGTCGTTGTCCCTTTAAAATACCAAAGGCTTCATTCGAAAATGAAGCCTTTGTCTGTGTGAATTTGCTGTCGTCAGGCGAGTTTTTCGAGCTTGGCGATATTTTCTTCTATGCTTGCATCGGGTACCTCAAAATTGGACAGTTTGCCCGAAAAATAGTTATCGTAGGCGGCCATATCGATCAGTCCATGACCGGAGAGGTTGAACAGAATCACTTTTTCTTTGCCTTCCTCTTTTGCTTTCAATGCTTCGCGAATAGCCACTGCGATAGCGTGGGTCGATTCGGGAGCCGGAATAATGCCTTCGGAACGGGCAAAGAGCACGCCTGCATCAAAGGTGTCGAGTTGTTTCACTGCCTGAGCTTCGACTATGCCATCTTTGTGTAGCTGGCTGACGATCGATCCGGCACCATGGTAACGCAACCCTCCGGCATGGATGGATGCCGGTTCGAAATCGTGTCCGAGGGTGAACATCGGGATCAACGGGGTCATCCCGGCTGTATCGCCGAAATCGTATTCAAACTTGCCACGGGTCAGTTTCGGACATGAAGCTGGTTCGGCGGCAATAAAGCGAGTCGTTTTGCCGTCTATCAGGTTGTGACGAATGAACGGGAAGGTGATACCTGAAAAATTGGATCCGCCACCGAAGCAACCGATCACAATGTCGGGATAATCACCTGCGATTTCCATCTGTTTTTCAGCTTCGAGTCCGATGATTGTCTGGTGCAGGATGACATGATTCAATACACTTCCGAGTGTATAGCGGGTGTCGGGTTGAGTAACGGCAGCTTCTACCGCTTCGGAGATGGCCATGCCAAGGCTACCCGGACTGTTGGGATGTTTTTCGAGATAGGCCCGGCCGGCAGCAGTGCGGGTGCTGGGTGAGGGTATTACTTCGGCTCCGTAGGTCTGCATGACAAATTTCCGGTAAGGTTTTTGGTCGTAGCTAACCTTTACCATATATACCTGAAGATCGAGACCGAAGTGTTTGCAGGCAACGCTCATGGCGCTTCCCCATTGACCGGCACCGGTTTCGGTGGTGATATGTTTGATGCCTTGTATTTTATTGTAGTATGCCTGAGGAATGGCAGAGTTCAGTTTGTGCGAACCTACCGGGCTGACACTCTCGTTCTTGAAATAGATCTTAGCCGGAGTATCCAGCGCCTTTTCGAGTCCCGATGCGCGTACTAACGGGGTGGGGCGGTAAATTTTGTAGAGCTGCCAAACTTCGTCGGGGATCTCGATAAAACGTTCCTGCGAGAACTCCTGTTCTACGAGTCCTTTAGCAAAAAGCCCTTCCATCTCTTCCGGTTTCAACGGTTGTTTGGTACCCGGGTTAAGCATTGGCAGCGGTTTGGTTTGCATGTCGGCCACAAGGTTGTACCATGCCTTGGGCATTTCATTCTCCGGCAATTGAATTTTTTTCGTCGTTTTCATTTGTAGTATATTTTATAAATAATTGAATCGTAGTTTGCGGACGTGGCAAAAAAAAACCGCAGGCATGGGTTCCTGCGGTTGTGTATTGCAAATGGCGGGTCGCATTTCCCATTGTTGAATCAGAAACGGAAGCGCCACCAATTATTTTTTGTCGTGAAATTCATTCGCTTTTATTTTGATACAAAGGAACAATAAAAAATAATAACAGACAACTTTTTAGGGATAAATTATGACATATTTATTGTCGGTTGTGCGTCTGTCAGGAACAATTCCTCAAAAAGTTTGTTGGTAACGTAGCCTTCCAGAATCTTACTAACTCCGTTCTGAAGGATGGAGTTAGTATTAGTCATCAAGTCATTAGTCAGTGCCAGAAAATCATACAATAAAATTTAGCCCCGGAACGCTCCGGGATTGTAGATTGCGGTTATTTGGCAAAGAGCAATTCCCTGTATTTGGGCAATGTCCATATTTCATCGTCGATCACCTCTTCCAGTTTGTCGATATGGTAACGGATCTGATCCAGATACGGACGCACCTTGAGGTTGTATGCGTAGGTTTTCTCGTGCATGTCCTCAATGTTGTTGGCTACTTTGCGGGCTTCTATCATTTCGTGTACCATGGTTTTGATAGCGACTACCCGTTCGCCGATTTCGCGCACCAAACTCTTGTTGTCGGCAGCGAGCGTCTCAAACTCATCTTTGTCGAACACCTCCTTCAATCCCCGGATATTTTCAACCAACCTGCTTTGGTAGGCGATGGCCGTAGGTACGATGTGGTTGATAGCCAGATCGCCCAATACCCGCGCTTCGATCTGAATCTTCTTGGTGAACTTCTCGAATTCAACTTCCACGCGACTATGAATTTCGGTTTCCGACAAGATGCCCTGTTTGGTCAAAAGCGCTACCGCTTTTTTGTCCAAATATTTTTCGATGGCATCGGGAGCCGAGGTGATATTGGTCAGACCGCGTTTGGCAGCCTCGTCGATCCATTCGGACGAATAGCCGTCGCCTTCAAACCGGATAGGACGGGTTTCTATAATCATCCGTTTCAATATCTGGAAGATGGCTTCGTCTTTGTTCTTCCCTTTAGCAATCATCGCATCCACTTCGTCGGCAAAGCGGTTGAGCTGATCGGCCACCACAGCATTGAGCACCGTCATGGCAGCGCCGCAATTGGCCGACGATCCTACGGCCCTAAATTCAAACCGGTTACCCGTGAATGCAAAGGGCGATGTGCGGTTGCGGTCGGTACTGTCGAGCACGATGTCCGGAATACGCGCAATGCCCAGTTTGAGGGCAGTCTTCTCTTCGGGCGACATGCGCGAATCCGACACCTTTTCGGCGAGGTTGTCGAGCATATTGGTGAGGTAAGTCCCTAAAAAGACCGAGATGATGGCCGGTGGCGCTTCGTTGGCTCCCAGACGGTGCGAATTTTCGGCGCTCATGATGGAGGCGCGAAGCAGATCCTGATGATTCTGAACGGCCATCAAGGTATTGACGATATAGGTCAGGAACAACATGTTGCCACGTGGGTTTTTGGCCGGACTGAAGAGGTTGACGCCGGTGTTGGTGCAGAGCGACCAGTTGTTGTGTTTGCCCGATCCGTTGACCCCGGCAAACGGTTTTTCGTGCAACAGAACCGCAAAGTTGTGTTTGCGGGCAATGTGCTTCATCAAATCCATCACCAGCTGGTTGTGGTCGTTGGCGAGGTTGGCCTCTTCAAAAATAGGGGCACATTCAAACTGGTTGGGCGCTACTTCATTGTGGCGGGTTTTGAGGGGAATGCCCAGTTTGTGTCCCTCCAGTTCGAGTTCGCTCATGAACGCCATCACGCGTGGTGGAATAGCGGCAAAGTAGTGGTCTTCCAGTTGCTGATCTTTGGCCGACGCGTGTCCCATCAGGGTACGACCGGTAAGGCAGAGGTCGGGGCGGGCATCGAACAGCGCTTTGTCTATCAGAAAATACTCCTGTTCCCATCCGAGGTTGGCCGTCACTTTGGTGACATCCTTATCGAAATATTGGCAAACACGCACGGCGGCTTTGTCGACCGAACTCAGGGCACGCAGCAGCGGTGTTTTGTAGTCGAGCGCTTCGCCGGTGTAGGCAATAAATATGGTCGGGATAAATAGCGTTTCACCTACAATAAAGGCGGGCGACGAAACATCCCAGGCGGTGTATCCGCGCGCTTCGAAGGTGTTGCGAATGCCTCCGCTGGGGAACGATGAAGCATCGGGCTCCTGCTGAATCAGCAGTTTGCCGGAAAAACGTTCCAGTACCTCTCCATTCTCTCCGAAATCGAACAACCGTTCGTGTTTTTCGGCGGTAGCGTCGTTCAGCGGTTGAAACCAGTGGGTATAGTGTGTGGCACCGCGTTCCTTTGCCCAGCGGCACATGCCGTTGGCAATCTGATCGGCCACTTTGCGGTTTATTTGGGTGCCGTCTTCTATGGCTTCGCGCACGGCTTTGTAAGCTTCATCGGGCAGGTATGCCTGCATTTTTTTGCGATCGAAGACATTGATTCCGTAGTAATCGGACAGTTTGGCGGGTGTTTCCACCGGTAGGGGAGTGCGGACGGCAAATTCCTGCAAGGCCGCAAAACGTAATTTCGACATAAGTATTGGGTAAGGTTTAGTTAAAAATTGAGTGACAAATGTAACGATAAAAGTGGAGATGCGTTATCCTTTTCGTGACTTTTTGACTGGAGAAAATCGTCTTTACAGAGCCATTCGCAAAGGAATGGTTCCTGATGCCGGTATCTCTTTGCTGTCGGCGCCTGACAACGGTTAGTGCTACAAACTTAACTATTCCACACCAAACTCGCCGATATATCAACCCGATAAATAACGTCGGAACCGCTGAAATTTCTTTTTTAACTCATTTCCGGCTTATTAAAAAATCGTTATATTTGCAGGCTCAAAATAAAATGAAAGATCTATCAATCAATTTATGTATTTAAAATAGTTAAACATGCAAAACAAAGGATTTGTTCAGGTTCTAGCCGTGTTGCTTTTGCTTGTCTGTTTCTTCTATTTGTCATTCAGCTTTGTAACCAACCATTATAATAAGGCTGCATTGGCATTTGCGACGAAACCCGGGACAAACGAAGTGGACAGCGCGCTGTACAAAAGGTATCTCGATTCCATTGCGCCTACCAAGGTGTGGTTCGGATATACCTACAAAGAGTGTATGGATAAGGAAATTAACCTTGGTCTTGACTTGAAAGGTGGTATGAACGTAGTGTTGGAAGTGTCGCAAGCCGATATTCTCCGTTCGCTGACGGTTCCCAACCCACCGCAAAATTTCAACAAAGCCATCGATATGGCAATCCAACGTCAGGCTACCAGTCAGACGGATTTCCTGACACTGTTCAAGAATGCCTACCTCGAACTCGATCCGAATGTGAAGCTGTCTACCATATTCAGCACATACGACAAAAAAGATCAGATTCCTTTGAGCGCTACCAACGAACAGGTGATGGTTGTGTTGCGGAAAGATGTTGAAAGTGCAATCAACAATTCGTTCAACGTACTCCGTACCCGTATCGACCGCTTCGGTGTGGTTCAGCCCAATATTCAGAAACTCGAAAAATCGGGTCGTATTCTGGTCGAACTCCCCGGTGTGAAAGATCCGGAACGTGTTCGTAAGCTTCTTCAGGGAACGGCTAACCTCGAATTCTGGGAAACATACAACGTGGCCGAAATCTATGGTGCGTTGACCGAAGCAAACTCTTCGATTGCTGCATTGCTGGAAAACGGCGGTAAAGCAAAAACCGATACTGTGGCTCCTGTTGTAGGCGCTCCTTCAAAAGATGCTGCCAAAACAACAGCACAGGCTAAGGCTCAAAAGCCGGCAGGTACATCCAAAGAGGATTCGCTTGCTGCTTTGATCAAGAAAAAAGACAACAAACCGGCGGATGGCAAAGGCAACCAGAAAGAGTTGGCCGAATTTAAAAAGAAAAATCCGTTGTTCGCTCTTTTGCAAGGTATCGAACCACAGGGAACCTCTCCCCGTATTGGTGTGGCACTCGCTGCCGATACATCGACTATCGGATCTTACTTGCGTAACCCGCAAATTCGTAGTAAATTCCCGTCCGATCTCTCTTTGAAATGGGGTGTGAAGGCGATCGATAAGCAAGGTCAGTTCTTTGAACTGTACGCATTGAAGAGTACAACCAAACAGGGTCCCGCGCTTCAGGGTGACGTGGTAACCGATGCAAAAGACGATTACGGCCAGTACGGTTCGAACGCTATTGTAGATATGACCATGAACTCCAAAGGAGCTAACACATGGGCTATCCTGACCAAACAAAACGTAGGCAAATGCGTTGCTATCGTGCTTGATAACTATGTTTATTCTGCTCCGGTTGTTAACCAGGAAATCACCGGCGGTCGTAGTCAGATCTCTGGTCACTTTACCGTTGAAGAGGCAAAAGACTTAGCAAACGTGCTGAAATCGGGTCGTATGCCTGCTCCGGCACACATCGTTCAGGCCGACAATGTAGGTCCTTCGTTGGGTCAAAAGTCAATCAATGCGGGGCTTATCTCATTTGTCATTGCATTTGTCCTGATTCTGATCTTTATGGTATTCTACTACGGTTGGATTCCCGGTTTAGTAGCTAATGGAGCACTGATACTGAATGTGCTCTTCATTATGGGGATCCTTGCATCCTTCAAAGCGGTACTTACTATGCCGGGTATTGCCGGTATCGTGCTAACGCTTGGGTTTGCGGTCGATGCCAACGTGTTGATTAACGAACGTATTCGCGAAGAAAAAGAGGCCGGCAAGAATCTGCGGAAGGCTATCGCTGATGGGTATAAACACGCTTTGTCTGCAATTGTCGACTCCAATGCAACTCACTTGTTGGTTGGTATTATCCTCTTTGCATTCGGAACCGGTCCTATCAAAGGATTTGCCACGACATTGATTATCGGTATTATTACCTCTTTCTTCTGTATGGTATTCCTTACTCATATTTTCTTTGAATGGTTTATGCAGAAAGAAGGCAGAGACGACATATCGTTTACTACCCGTTTGACCAAACATTGGTTGTTGCATCCGAATATCGACTTCATCGGTATGCGTAAAACATGGTATATCGTTTCCGGTATTGTGCTTTTAATCTGTATCGGTTCCTTGGCAACACGCGGCTTGAGTCAGGGTATTGACTTTAGCGGTGGACGTAACTATCAGATTGCATTCAATCAACCGGTAGATGCAGAAAATCTTCGTACCACACTGAAAGGTACATTCGGCGGAAATGTTAATGTAATTGCCATTGGTACCAGCGGAAAAGAGGTTCGTGTTTCCACAAATTACGAAATCGCTAACCGTTCGGCTTCGGTGGATGATGAAATTGAAACAAAGCTCTACACTAGTCTAAAACCTATGTTGGGTAGTAACATCACCAGAGATCAGTTTGTAAAAAAACATATTGTAAGTTCTCAAAAGGTAGGACCTGCTGTGGCTGAAGATATAAAAGTGGCTGCTGTTTGGGCAATTATTCTGGCTGTATTTGGCATTGCTCTTTACATTTTCCTCCGTTTTCCAAGCTATACCTTTTCTATCGGTGCTTTGGTTTCGTTGATTCATGATGTACTGGTGGTATTGGGCCTCTATTCGTTGCTTTACAGTATTATGCCATTTTCGCTCGAAATCGATCAGGCGTTTATTGCGGCGATATTGACGGTTATCGGATTCTCTATCAACGATACGGTGGTAATTTTCGACCGTATTCGAGAATTTATAAAATTGTATCCGAAACGTGATATAAGTTCGTTGATGGATGATGCCATGAACCATACTTTGCGTCGTACTATTAACACAACGGTGAGCGTGATCTTGGTATTGCTGGCTATCTTCCTCTTCGGTGGCGATGTGATCCGGGGGTTTGTATTCGCATTGCTGATTGGTGTTGTAACCGGTACCTATTCATCTATTCTGGTGGCTTCTACCATCGCTTACGATGTACAGGTTTGGCACGCTAAAAGACAACAAAAAAAGAAACTGGCATAAGCCTGTTTGGTAAAATATGAAAGCCGCTCTTGATTTCCGAGAGCGGCTTTTTTATGTACCGGGGTCTGTTTATTTTGAAGTGATATTTGATTCTACATCTACGGTGAGTTGTCAGGATAGATACGAAACTGCTGTCAATAAAAAAAGAGGCAACCCATGCGGGGATGCCTCTTTTGACTTGAATGCCGTAAAACCGGCTTAAACCAGTTTCATTTCTTTCAATACGTCGTTCATTACCTGGACAGCAGCAGCGCTCTTGTCGAACAAAGCTTGTTCGTCAGCCGTCAGTTTAACGTCGATAATAGCTTCAACGCCGTTTTTGCCGATAACGGTAGGAACGCCGATGCAGATATCGTTGTGTTTATATTCGCCTTCGAGGTAAACGCAGCAAGGAAGTACGCGTTTTTCGTCATTAAGGATAGATTTAACCAGAAATGCAGCAGAAGCACCCGGAGCCATCCATGCAGAAGTGCCCAGCAATTTGGTCAGGGTAGCGCCACCAACCATTGTGTCGGCGACTACTTTGTCCAAAGCTTCGGCAGAAAGCAGTTCGCTTACGGCAACACCTTTGCAGTTAGCAAGACGTTTCAAAGGAATCATGGTGGTATCGCCGTGACCGCCGATAACCATACCTTCGATGTTGTTGCCGTTGGTGCTGAGAGCCTGGCTCAGGTAGTAGGTAAAACGAGAACTGTCCAAAGCACCACCCATACCGATTACGCGGTTTTTGGGAAGACCTGCGGTTTTGAAAGTCAGGTAGGTCATTGTATCCATCGGGTTACTTACAATGACAAGGATAGCTTTAGGAGATTCTTTGATGATGCTGGCAACTACCGAATTTACAATACCTGCATTGACACCGATCAACTCTTCACGAGTCATACCCGGTTTGCGGGGAAGGCCAGAAGTGATCACAACAACATCCGAATTAGCAGTTTTGCTGTAGTCACTGGTTACACCGACAACTTTGGTGGCAAAACCCAATGTGGGTTGAGTTTGCATGATGTCCATTGCTTTACCTTCAGCAACACCTTCTTTAATATCGAGCAAAACCACTTCGCTCGCAACTTCGTTTACCGTCAGAACGTTCGCACAGGTAGCACCTACGTTACCGGCTCCGACTACTGTTACTTTAGACATAACTGTTTAGTTTATAAATTAATGAATAGTTTGAATGAGACTTAATTCAGTACAACAAAGGTAGCTGATTATCTTTGTATTAAAGAAAAAATTCCGTAATTCTTTTCTATAAAAAAAACTAACGATACGGTTGTTGCCGAATGGATTTGAGGAAGAAGGATTGACCGAAGATTCTTTTGATGATAAAAATCAGTAGAATAGTTTGAATGTAGAAAAAAAACCGTATCTTTGTTGCCCCGAAAACAGGAATAAAAAACAATACATAAAACATTACGGCAATGAAAAGAACATTCCAACCATCGAACACAAAACGCAGAAACAAACATGGCTTCCGCGAACGTATGGCTACGGCTAACGGACGTCGCATATTAGCTGCCCGTCGTGCAAAAGGCAGAAAAGTGTTGACTGTTTCTTCCGAATTTAACAAGAAATAAGTTTCTCTTTTTTTTGGAGAGCGCGATCATTTCAATTACGATTGAAATGATCGCGCTTTTTTTATTTATTGGCGTTGTGTAAAAAAAACAAATAGCTTTACGCCAGGAGTCTGGAAAAAAACAAAGGTTAAGTATAAAAGATCGGAAATGTTGTTGTTTTTAAAATAAACATTGTGCTTCAAAGTGTCTTGTGATTTGTCTCTTTGTCTGTTTTGTGAGGCTTTGGAGTGTCAATATGTTTGTTGTTATTTTGTTTTTGTGTGTTTGTTTTTGTAATTTCGTCTTTTCGTGAACAAATGCTTTTATTCTTGACTTGTTGTTTAGGGCAATTAAAAATAACGTTAAATTGGAATCCCAATTTAAATAGGTCGTAACACCCTATTGATAATTCCATTACATTTGCAGTTGAAGCACAAAAAAAATTAATCAGCATTATGAACTCAACACTGCAAGAACTTACCGACAAAATTTACCTCGAAGGCGTCGAAAAAGGCAAAAATGAAGCCACTACCATCGTATCCAATGCAAAAGATGAGGCTGCTGCAATTATTCAGAAGGCAAATGCCGATGCTGCAGCAATCGTAGCGCAAGCGCAAAAGCAAGCCGAAGAGCTGGATAAAAATACCCGTTCCGAATTAAAACTTTTTGCTCAACAATCGGTAGAAGCTCTGAAAACAGAGATTACCAATTTGATTGATGGTAAGATAGCCGACGAATCGGTCAAAGCTGCAGTGGCTGATAAAGCTTTCATGCAAAAAGTAATCCTCACCTTTGCGCAGGAATGGGCAAAGAAAGAACAAATTATTATCGAAGCAAAAGACGCGGAAGCCCTAACCGCCTATTTTTCTGCCAATGCTAAAGATCTTCTGAATAAAGGCATCACCATCAAAGCGGTGAACGGTGCTAAAGCCGACTTTGCCGTTCAACCGGCCTCCGGTGGATATAAAATCACCTTTGGAGAGGCTGAATTTACTGAATATTTCAAAGAATTTTTACGCCCGAAACTGGTAGAATTGTTGTTTTAAGTTGCCATCCTTTTTTTGCAACCGATAAACCATAATTTGTAACACAATGAGCAAATATTACTACCTGATAGCCGGATTACCAGAAATCCAGCCGGATGATGCCAAGCTGACACTCAAACTGCAGGAACTGCACCAAATATTGCAAGAAACACTTAGTACGAAAGATTATGCTATTGTAAGTCATATCTTTCAGTATTACGAAGCTTTAAATTGGTTGGTATTTCTCAAAGACCGGGATGCCGCTTTGCACCCGCTTGGCTCCTCTACATCCGATCAGTTTGAAGAGGTGGTGACACTTCTGAAAGAGACGGAATATCCGAAAATCAACTCCGTCCCTGACTATTTTCCCGCTTTTGCTTATGCCTACTGGGAAGAGAAGCCGCTGTTCGACAACCTGTCGTGGGACGACCAGCTGATGTCGCTTTACTATAAAGATGCCATACGGTGCGGAAATCAATTTGTCAGTGCATGGTTCGAATTCTGTTTGAACATTAATAATTTGCTTACCGCCTATACCTGCCGTAAATACAATTTCGATATACCATCGTCTATTGTAGGCGATAACGTGGTGGCTACTATATTAAAGACTTCGCATGCACGCGATTTCGGGGTAAGCGATTATTTCCCGGAGGTTGATCAGGTTTTACGAATTGCCGAAGAAGACAATCTGCTCGAGCGTGAAAAGAAGGTCGACCTGCTGAAATGGCAATGGATCGAAGAGAATACGGTATTCGAATATTTTACCATCGAAGCAGTTGCCGCTTACCTGATGAAACTGGAGATTATTGAGCGTTGGCTACCATTGAAACAAGAGGCAGGAGCCGCTATTTTCCGCGAACTGATTAAGACACTGAAAAGTGGCGTACAGTTCCCGAGTGAGAAATAACCTGCCGGTTACCACGTAGAATAAAAAATAAAAACAATAGCATAATATGTCAACAAAAGGAAAAGTTAAAGGCATTATTTCCAACCTTGTAATTATTGCCGTGGATGGGCCTGTTGCTCAGAACGAAATTTGTTACATCGAAACCGGAAATACGAAACTGATGGCGGAAGTCATCAAAATTATCGGTGACAATGCTTATGCCCAGGTGTTTGAAAGCACTCGTGGACTGCAGGTGGGTGCCGAAGCTGAATTTATGGGACACATGCTTGAGGTAACACTTGGCCCGGGTTTGCTGTCGCGTAACTACGATGGTTTGCAGAACGACCTTGACAAAATGGAGGGCGTCTTCCTGAAGCGTGGAGAATATACATTCCCACTCGATAAAGATAAGCTGTGGGATTTCAAACCGCTGGCAAAGCCGGGCGATGTAGTGGCTGCCGGTAGCTGGCTGGGCGAAGTAGACGAAAATTTCCAGCCTCACAAAATCATGGTGCCATTCACCTTTCAGGGTAAATACACCGTAAAATCGGTTGTTGCCAAGGGTCAGTACCGTATTCTGGATAAGGTTGCCGTTATCACCGACAGTGAGGGCAAAGATATTGAACTCAACATGACGCAGAAATGGCCGGTAAAAAAAGCCATTACCTGTTATACCGAAAAACCCCGTCCTTTCCGCTTGCTCGAAACCGGCGTAAGAACCATCGATACGGCCAACCCTATTGTTGAAGGAGGTACCGGATTTATTCCCGGCCCGTTCGGAACAGGAAAAACAGTATTGCAGCACGCCATCTCCAAACAGGCCGATGCCGATATCGTGATTATGGCTGCCTGTGGTGAACGTGCCAACGAAGTGGTGGAAATCTTCGTAGAGTTTCCGGAACTGGAAGACCCACATACCGGTCGTAAGCTGATGGAGCGTACCATTATCATTGCAAACACCTCGAACATGCCTGTAGCCGCCCGTGAAGCTTCGGTTTACACGGCGATGACCATTGCCGAATATTATCGTTCGATGGGATTGAAGGTGTTGCTGATGGCCGACTCGACCTCCCGTTGGGCACAGGCTCTGCGTGAAATGTCGAACCGTCTGGAAGAGTTGCCGGGTCAGGACGCATTCCCGATGGACTTACCTGCTATTATCGCCAACTTCTACGGACGTGCCGGTTATGTCTATCTAAACAACGGATCGACCGGTTCTATTACCTTTATCGGAACGGTATCGCCGGCTGGTGGTAACCTGAAGGAACCGGTAACCGAATCGACCAAAAAAGTGGCCCGTTGTTTCTTTGCACTCGATCAAACCCGTGCCGACCGTAAACGTTATCCGGCAGTAAACCCGATAGATAGTTACTCAAAATACATAGAATATCCTGAATTTGAAGAATATATTGCCAAACGAATCTCTCCGGACTGGACCAAGGAGGTGAACGAAATGAAAACCTTACTGCAGCGGGGAAAAGAGATTCAGGAACAGATCAATATTTTGGGTGATGACGGAGTGCCGGTTGAATATCACGTAGCCTTCTGGAAATCGGAAGTGATTGATTTTGTGATTCTTCAACAAGATGCTTTTGATAAAATAGATTCTGTATGTCCGATCGAACGTCAGCAATTCATGTTGAATCTGGTGATGGATATTTGCCGGACCAAGTTCGATTTCAGCAACTTCAACGATGTAATGGATTATTTCAAACGCTTAATCAATATTTGCAAGCAGATGAACTACTCCGAATACCAATCCGAAGCGTTTGAGAGTCATCTCTCTACTTTAAAAGAGATGCTGACATCGGAAGTCGTTTCCCGGTGATGTTTCGGATAAATCGTAAATTGTAAAATTGTAAATACAAATATCATGGCTACAAAAGCATTTCAAAAAATATACACAAAGGTCACCCAGATAACGAAAGCCACCTGCTCGCTGAAAGCCTCAGGAGTGGGCAACGAAGAGCTGGCTACCGTGAATGGCAAGCTGGCTCAGGTAGTGAAAATTATGGGCGAAGATGTCACCCTGCAGGTATTTGAAGGCACGGAAGGTATTCCGACCAATGCCGAAATTGTATTTTTGGGGAAAGCTCCGACGTTGAAAGTCAGCAATCAGTTGGCTGGTCGTTTCTTCAATGCCTTCGGAAATCCGATCGACGGAGGGCCTGAGATTGAAGGGGAAGAACGTGAAATCGGCGGTCCGTCGGTGAACCCGGTTCGTCGTCGTCAGCCGTCCGAGCTGATCGCTACCGGTATTGCAGGCATCGACCTGAATAACACGTTGGTGTCGGGACAGAAGATTCCGTTCTTTGCCGACCCGGATCAACCGTTCAACCAGGTAATGGCAAATGTGGCTCTGCGCGCCAAGGCCGACAAAATCGTGCTTGGTGGTATGGGTCTGACCAACGACGATTACCTCTATTTCAAGAATGTATTTAATAATGCCGGAGTTCTCGACCGTATCGTGAGTTTCGTGAACACCACCGAAAACCCTCCGGTAGAGCGTTTATTGATTCCTGATCTGGCGCTGACAGCTGCCGAATATTTTGCAGTGGATCATAACGAAAAAGTGTTGGTATTGCTGACTGATATGACGCTGTACGCCGATGCGCTTTCCATCGTATCGAACCGTATGGATCAGATTCCTTCGAAAGACTCTATGCCGGGTTCGCTCTATTCCGATTTGGCAAAGATCTACGAAAAAGCGGTACAGTTCCCTGATGGCGGTTCTATCACCATTATTGCCGTCACAACCCTTTCTGGAGGCGATATTACACACGCTATTCCGGATAATACCGGTTATATCACCGAAGGGCAGTTGTTCCTGCGCCGTGACTCGGACATTGGAAAAGTTATTGTGGATCCGTTCCGTTCGTTGTCGCGTTTGAAACAGTTGGTTATCGGCAAAAAAACTCGCGAAGACCATCCGCAGGTAATGAACGCTGCCGTACGTCTGTTTGCCGATGCTGCCAATGCAAAAACAAAGTTGGAAAACGGGTTCGACCTTACCAATTATGACGAACGTACACTATCTTTCGGAAAAGATTATGCAGAAAACATTCTGGCTATCGATGTCAATATCGGAACGGAAGAGATGTTGAACGTAACCTGGGGCTTGTTTGCCAACTATTTCAAACCCGAAGAGGTGAATATCAAGCAAACATTAGTTGATAAATACTGGCCTAAATAATCGTTACTCTATCCGGGGATAGAAACGAAATTCCGAACTCAAATTATGGCTATAACATTTCAATACAACAAAACATCACTTCAGGGTCTCGAAAAGCAGCTGAAGGTGCGGGTAAGAGCGTTACCTACCATTAAAAACAAAGAGAGTGCTCTGCGTGTGGAGGTAAAGCGTGCCAAAGACGAAGCCAAAGCACTGGAAGAGAAACTCGAGCAGCGCATTACGGCATACGACCGGACGCTGGCTCTTTGGGGAGAATTCGATACGACGTTACTTCATGTCGACGATGTGAAGATGGAGGTTCGAAAAATTGCCGGCGTGCGTATTCCGGTGCTCGAAGGGGTTGAATTTTCCATTCGTCCTTTCAGTATTTTCAGTAGCCCGAAATGGTTTGCCGATGGCATTGAGCAATTGAAAGAGCTGGCTCAAATCGGCATAGAACAGGAATTTATGCTGCAAAAGCTGAATTTACTCGAACATGCCCGTAAAAAAACGACTCAAAAGGTAAACCTTTTTGAAAAAGTACAGATTCCCGGGTACGAAGATGCCATCCGTAAAATAAAACGTTTTATGGAAGACGAAGAGAACCTCTCGAAATCGGCACAAAAAATCGTCAAATCGAGACAGGAAGCAGAAAAAAACAATGTGGAAATTTGAAGATTTGGGAATTTGAAAATGGAATTTGATCAACCACAAAGCAACCGGGGATGTCACAAAGAATACTAAGTTTTTGCCATACTCCTTTCTGATTCGCTTTGAATCCTTTGTGTTGGAAGCAAATTTCAATTGTAAATTGTAAATGACTAAATTGCAAATAGCTATATGATAGTTAAAATGAAAAAATACACCTTCTTGGTTTACCACAAGGAGTATGCCGGATTTCTCGAAAAATTGAGAGAGCTTGGCGTAATTCATGTGGCCGAAAAGCAAGGAGGCACTATCGATGACGAAGACTTACGGAGCAACCTGCAACTGACACAACGGTTCAAGGCGGCCACCGCAACGCTGGATCATTACTCGGATAGTGAAAATCCACTGCCTCAGAATTCAGAACTGGACGGATTTAAATTACTAACCGACATTGAATCCCGCGTACAGGAAAAAGAACAGTTGCAAACTAGGCGACTGTCCGTCGTCAAGGATATGGACCGGATGATTCCCTGGGGTGATTTCGACTGGGAAAGAATACGCCAACTGGAGCAGGCCGGACTCGACGTCAGTTTCTTCTCTTGTAACTCAAGCAAATTCGACCCTGAATGGGAGGCAAAATACAGTGCATTGCAGGTAGACTGCCTGAATTCAACCGTTTATTTCATTACGGTAACGCCGAAAGGTTTTGAATTTGAAATCGAAGCCGATGTGTTGCGCCCGGGGTCAAAAACGGCAGCCGAATTGCAGACCGAGATCGATGGAATTGATGCCGAAATTGGCTCGATAGAGGAGTGGCTCAAAAACGCAACGGCAGGATACGATGCCCTGAAAAAAGCGCAGTTCGAAGTATCGGAAAGAGTTGACCTGCGCCGCGTACAACTCAACACCACTTCGGAGGCTGAAAATACGGTGAGAATACTGGAAGGCTATTGCCCCGAAGAGAATGAAGAGCCATTGATCGGCGTATTGAAGCAATCGGGTATTTATTATGTGGCTGAAGTTCCTCTCAAAACCGATGAGGCTGTGCCTGTGAAGCTGAAAAACAATAAATTCAGCAGCGTATTCGAATTTATCGGCGGACTTTACGAACTGCCCAACTATCACAAATCGGATATGACACCCTATTTTGCGCCGTTTTACATGCTCTTTTTCGGCTTTTGCTTTGCCGATGTCGTATACGGGGTAATGTTGGCCGGAGTTGGGCTCTATTTCAGTAAAAAAGTGCGTGAAGAACTGCAACCGGTCATGCGGCTGTTGTTCTACTTGGGCCTTACAGCTTTCTTTATGGGCTTAGTAACCGGTAATGTGGGCGGAATTCAGTTGGAAAAAATAGAGACCAACTGGCCCTGGTACGAAACGCTGAAAAAATATATTCTGACATCAGACAGGTTGTTCTATGCGTCGTTGATTCTGGGTGCAATACAGATCATTTTCGGACAGTTTGTGCGGGCATGTACCCGTTGGAAGACCGATGGATTTGCCAGCACAATTTCGACGTGGGGATGGCTTCTGTTAGTCGTTGGCGGAGGATCGGTCTTCGGATTGCAAAAAGGAGGTTTGATTGCCCCCGAAATTGCCAAAACGATATCGTATGTCATTTTTGCCATATCGGGTATCTGTATCTTCCTGTTGAACCATCCGGGACACAATATTTTAGCCAATATCGGCGAAGGCATCTGGGATACGTATGAAAAAGCAACCGGTTGGTTGAGCGATTTGCTGTCGTACATCCGTTTGTTTGCCATCTGTATTGCCGGAGCTGTTTTAGCCATTGTATTCAATAGTCTGGCTACCAGTTTGAGTGGAAATACCCCTGTCGTCAGCCAGATTGTAATGATTCTGATTTTGCTCTTCGGCCACTTCATTAACATCTTTATGGCTATTCTGGCATCGTTCGTGCACCCGCTTCGTTTGACATTTGTCGAGTTTTACAAGAATGCAGGCTTTGTCGGAGGAGGAAAATCATACAAACCATTTGCACGGTATAAAGAAGAATTCAAAATACTTTAATCGGTGAAACAACCGGTTGATTTACGAATAAAAAAATACAAATAATTATTAATCACTAATTTACTTTTTTATTATGGAACCAATTTTATTTGCTTACATCGGGATTGCCTTTATGGTAGGATTATCGGGAGTCGGTAGTGCTTACGGTACTTCCATTGCCGGGAATTCCGTTATCGGCGCATTGAAAAAGAACCCCGATATTTTTGGTAAAGCCATGGTTTTAACAGCTTTGCCTGGTTCTCAGGGTCTGTTCGGTTTTTTGGGATACTTTTTGCTTAAACCGTTTCTTGTAGAACATATTTCTATGTTCCAGGGTGTTGCCATCTGTTTTATCGGTATTGCAGTAGGTGCTGTCGAGTTGCTTACCTCTATCCGTCAGGGTCAGGTGTGTGCCAATGGCGCAAGTGCAATGGGTAACGGCCACGACGTTTTCAACAATACGTTGATTCTGGCTGTATTTCCCGAATTATACTCTATCATTGCCGTTGCAGCAGCTTTCTTAGTAAGTACATCGTTGGGAACTCCTATCGCATAATCAGATTATAAAACGGTAAATCTTTATCGGAAATATAAACGAAACAGCCTGAACTCATCCGAGTTCAGGCTGTTTCGTTTTTGTCGGATATTTAAGAATAGAGGAACTCTGGTCAGAATCGTTTGAAGGCGTTGTAAAATAGTTATCTTTGTTCTATATAATAATTTGCACTATGAATTTCCGTCGATTATTTCCTTCGTTTTTGCTTGGATATTTTCTCGTGGTATCGGCTGCTGCCGGTTCTTTCAATTATGCCAGTTGTTGGCAACACATCACAAATTTTGAGTCGAAAGGGCTTCCTCACTCCGCGTTGCAGGCCGTCGATAGCCTGATGAAGGTTGCCCGCGCAGAAAAGGAGAGTCCACAGCTGCTCAAAGGGTGGCTCTATCGTATCCATTTTTTGATGGAAAAAGATCAGGATGCCTTTTCCTCCGAGTTAGGTGCAATGGAGACATACACCCGTACGACCGACGATCCGGCAGAGAAGGCCATGTTGCACTCGCTCCTTGCAAAGCTCTACGAACAATATTTCTGGCAAAACAGCTATGCTATCAGCCAACGCACAAACCTGTCGTTCGAAAAACCGACGGACATCAAGGAGTGGAGTACGAATGTATTTGCCGATACTATTGCAATGCACGTTAAAGCCTCTCTCCACGATGCCGCGCTGCTCCAGAAGACAGACGCGTTGCGTTACGAGGCTGTAATGGCACCCGGGAAAGACAGCCGTGTGTTACAACCTACACTGTACGATTTTCTTTGTGCTCAGGCAATAGAGACACTTTCCGATTTTTCGGCAAACCAAAATATAGATAACAAACCGTTCAACAATAGCGCACTGTTTGATAAAGCGGAACTTTTTGTCCGTCAAACAGACGCAGATCCCTCTATTAAGGCAGAAATTGGACGTATTTACCGGCAATGGCTCTCTTTCCGGTTGGGTGATAAAAAGCGGGAGGCTTTGGTAAATGTCGATCTGGCACGCCTTAATTATTTCAGTAAACACGCGGATATTGCCTCAAAACAGGAACTTTATCTGAAAGCATTGCAACAACTCCGGCAGGATAATGCTTCTACCGAAAACGAGGTTGAAGTCATTGCCGCGCTGGCCAATTATTATCTGGAAAACGATGCGTACAATGTGCAGCAACCCGACGAGACCGCGCAGTTTCGGAATTACAAAAAACGGGCGTTCGATCTGTGTGAGCAGGGCATTCGTCAATACCCAAACTACAAACGGATCGATGTGCTGAAATCGATTCGGAGGCAAATAGCCGAACGCATTGTTGAGGCAAACAATCCGGAAGTAACAGCTGCGAATGCCCCTTTGAAGATAAGCCTTTCTACCGCGAATATTGTTCAATTGGATGTGAAGATTTATCGTATCGATGTCAACGCCACCGATTATTACAAGAGTCAACGGGTGGCATACAAAAATCAACTGACCAAAGGAGCGGTTTTAATAGAAACACGCAAGGTTCAACTCAATCCGTCGGCCTTTTTTCGCGCCACGGATACCACCCTTGTTATCCCTAAATTGCCCTATGGTCACTACGAATATGTTGTTTCCGAACCGGGGAATACGAACGCAGACAAACAGGTTTGCGGACGATTTTCCGTCTCCGATCTTGCCTGTTTTACCCGAACGAGGGGGAGCGGAAAAATAGATTTGTATGTAGTGAATCGGGTCTCGGGTTATCCGCAATCCGGAGTTGCCATCCACACCTACAAACAAACCGGATATGGAGAAAACCTTGCCCTGACACAGACCGGCGCCTATGTCTCCGATTCCAACGGATACTGCCAGCTGTCGGAAAAGGAGCAATCCGGAGTTTTTATTGCGATTTCAAAAGGAGCCGATACGTCGTTTCCAGTGAGCAGTGTCTCTTCCTATTTCTATGAAGGACCCCGTGACGCGCAGGTAGTTCCGCAAGTTTCGCTTTTTACCGACAGAGCGATTTACCGGCCTGGTCAGACGATCTACTACAAGGGTATCGCCTGGTTGGCAACGAAAGATTCTTCCCGAACCGTTTCCGACAGAGAGTATTCCGTTACGCTTCACGATGTCTCCGGTCAGGAGGTGGGCAAGCAAACGGTAAAGACCAACCCGTTCGGATCGTTTTCCGGTAGCTTTGTATTACCCAAAGGACGATTGAATGGGAACTATTCGCTACATGCCGGGAATGGCGGTTTTGCTTCGTTTCTGGTGGAGGAGTATAAACGTCCGACATTTGAGGTAACGTTCGATACCATCCGTGGGACTCCCGCTTTTGGCGATAGTGTAACGATTCATGGCGCCGTTCGGAGTTATGCCGGTTTTCCGCTGGACAATGCCACAGTGAATTACCGCGTTATTCGTCGTTACCATTGGCTTATGCGGTGGCTCAGAACTCCCGATCGTGAAATAGTGAACGGACAGATAAAATCCGATGGAAAGGGAAATTTTCAGCTCTCTTTTGTTCCGCAAAAAGAAGATGCGACACTGATACGGGGCGAGCAGTTCTATACCTATTCGGTGATGGCTGAGGTGACCGACGGCAGTGGAGAAACACAAAAAAACGAGATGTCGTTTTCGGTTGGAGAGAAGTCAGTCTACCTTACGGCCGATATGCCCGAAACAATCGATAAAAACGAACCTTTCCAGCTTAAAATTGCCGCTTTGAACCTGAACGGAGCTACGGTCAAGACCAACATCAGATATACCTTGTCGCGGTTGAAGACGGAGACGGAATTTACCGAGAATATCAGGAAGGAAAATCTTTCCGACGTTGATAAAGAAATCCTCAGTGGAACTGTCGATACCGGCCAAGGTGAAAACATCAGGGTGTCAAATTCCGGTAACTGGAGTTCAGGAAAATACCTTCTGTCGCTTTCGGCAAAAGATGAGCAGGGTCGAACCGTTACCCTGCAAAAAAGCGTTGTGCTATACTCTCCGAACGACAGAAAATTGCCGATCAGGAGCTATTGCTGGACGAACGAGATAAAAACAAGCTGTTTGCCCGGAGAGTCTGCCGATATTCTGTTCGGTACCTCCGCAGCCGATGTCAACGTGTTGTACGAACTGATCGATGGTACGAAACTGTTGGAGAGTAAATGGATGACTTTTGATGATGAAATGCGCCACCTGAACATCCCATTCAACAAAGAGTGGGGACAGGAAGTTTCCCTGCGGCTCACTTTTGTAAAGGATCAAAAATATTTTTCGCGTGTAATTAAGATAGAACGCAAAGCAGCAGAAAAAAAACTAACTCCGAAGTTTTCCGTCTTTCGTGACAAATTATTGCCCGGGCAGAAGGAGGAGTGGCGCATTACCATTCCGGAACTACAGTTTGCTCAGAAGCAGGCCGAATGTATGGTGACGATGTTTGACGCATCTCTCAACGCGTTTACCCCACACAATTGGGATTTCAATCCGGTGTATGTAAACTTTGCACAATCGATGCCTTATTGGGATGCCACATTAGGACGAATGGTTAGCCGCGACGCGGCATATCTGGTTGGCAAAGAGTATAGCGTCGCGGATTACCGGTTCGATGATTTTGATCCGATCCTGAGTAGCTTGTTTGATGGCTTCCGGGGCGGCCGACCGATGAAAAACGGGCGTAGAATGGAAAAAATAAATTTTGTAGTATCAAAAGTGACCCTCGACGCGCCAATGGCTGCCGGTGGTTTGAGAAAACGGACAGTCCTTATGGAATCCGAAACTGTTCATTATGATATTGTAGGAAGTATAGCTATGGGTTCCGCAATTGTAGGTCAAAAGGTGGTAACTCCACGTCAGAACTTTGCAGAGACGGCCTTTTTCTACCCTCAGCTGCGTACCGATGAAAAGGGCGAGGTGTCATTCTCTTTTGTGGTGCCCGAATCGACTACCCGGTGGAGCGTGAAGGGATTGGCGCATACGCTCGATCTCTTCCTGGGACAATGGTCTGCAGAGGCGGTCACACAAAAGCCGTTTATGGTTCAGCCGAATATTCCCCGTTTTATCCGCCAGAACGATACGCTTGTCGTAACGACCAAATTGGTGAATCTCTCCGGTAAAAATCAGCGGGGGCAGGCACACCTCGAATTATTGGATGCCGAGACCAACCAGCCGTTGAAGATTGCGGCTGCCGATAAAAACTTTGCTTTGACACAAGATAGTACCGGAGTGATGATGTGGAAAGTCAATGGTTTTTCGGACGTACAGATGTTGATTTGTAAAATCACCGCTTCCACCGGCGAATTTAGCGATGGAGAGCAGCATTACATCCCGGTCTTATCCGACAAATTAAGAGTCACTGAGACGTTGCCCATCCGTGTGCGCGGAAACCAGTCGAAGCAATATGTTTTTGAACGGTTACAGTCGGAATATTCCAAAGCAGATACTAAAAATCTGATTGTGGAGATGACCACGAATCCTGCCTGGTATGCGGTGCAAGCCCTACCGGCACTGTCGATGCCCGACAACGATTGCGCGGTGAACTGGTTTGCCTCCTATTATGCCAATACGCTGGCATCTGTGATCGTTCGTGCCAATCCGAAAATAGCCGACAGCTACCGGCAATGGCAGGAATCGGGCAATGCGCTGAAATCGAATCTGGAGAAGAATGAAGAGGTGAAAAATCTCCTTTTGACCGAAACTCCATGGGTTCCCGAAGCGCAGAAAGAGTCGGATCAAAAACAGCGGATTGCCCAACTTTTCGATACGAACCGGCAACTCGATATGCACAGGCAGGCAATGGAAAGGCTGCAAGCGCTCCAACTGGAAAACGGGGCGTTCTCCTGGTTCAAAGGAATGCCCGAGGATCGGTTTATCAGCCAGTATATTTTGGTGGGGCTCTCGCGGTTGAAACAACTGGGCGCCGATACCTATGCGCCGGAAGAATCGAACATGATAAAGAGGGGTGTGGCATATGCCGATGAGTGCATGGCGCGCGATTTCGACCGGATGAAGCGGGAGAATAAAGAGTGGAAAACCACTAAATCGCTTACGCCTGCTCAGATTTATTATTTTTATATGCGCAGCTTCTTCGATACGGTTCCGGTAAATAAAAATGCCGTTGAATCGGTTCGTTTTTATCAAAAATTACTTGCACAGGACTGGATCAATTGCACCCTCTTTGGACGTGCGCTGATAGCCGTTACGGCTCAACGCAGCGGAGACAAACCACTGGCTGCGACTATCGTAAAATCGTTGCTCGAAAATGCGACCAGTTCGGAAGAAAAAGGGATGTTCTGGGCGAACAACAAGGGTGGCCGCTGGTGGCACGAATCGAACATTGCCACGCAGACCGCGATTTTGGAGGCAGTGTCGGAGGTGAATAAAAACGAACAACAAACGGACGATATGAAACTCTGGCTTCTTTCTCAAAAGCAGACCGAACGCTGGAACTCTCCCATAGCCACTGCCGATGCCGTCTATGCCTTGCTGATGAAAGGTTCCGATTGGTTATCAGGAGGCAACGACGTCCAGATAAAATTAGGCAAACAGCCGGTAAAAAGGGAAAAAAGCGAAGCCGGTACCGGATATTTCAAAACAATATTCGGAAAAGATGAAGTCAAACCGGAGATGGCGGAGGTATCGGTACGTAATAACGAGTCGCATCCCGTATGGGGAGCTCTTTACTGGCAATATGAGGCTTCTCCTGACCAGATTACAGCGCAGAATGGGGTTCAGCTCTCTATCGGCAAAAAACTCTACATCGAGCGTTCATCCGCAACCGGGCAAATCCTCGAACCGCTAACGGACACCACCCGACTAAAAGCCGGGGACAAACTCACCGTGCGGTTGGTTGTCTCTTCGGATCGCGATATGGAGTACGTGGCACTTACCGACCAGCGGGCGGCTTGCCTTGAGCCGGTAGAGCCGTTGTCGGGATGCCGGTGGAAAGAGCGATTGTGTTACTATCAGAACACCAAAGATGCCTCGACACAATTCTTCTTCTCCTACTTGCCCAAAGGAACCTATGTATTTGAATATTCGGCCTGGGTAACGCGTCCGGGGACATACAACAACGGTGTGGCAACGATTCAGTGCCAGTATGCTCTGGAGTTTGCGGCTCATTCGGCAGCGGTAAAGCTACATGTGGAAAATTAATCGTAGCGAGAGTGAGAATTGAAACTTTTCTCGGTTGAGGAGGTAGCCGAAAGCGGGAAATAAAAAAGAGAGCAATTTTCTGATTTCAACGGAAAACTGCTCTCTTTGCTTTTACCTATTTTGTACTGAATTTATAGACGCAAATCTCGTCGTAACATTCGCCCGGTCGCAACACCGGAGATGGGAATTGAGGATAATTGGGCGAACAGGGGAATCCCTGCGCTTCGAGGCAAATGGCATAGCGGGTATCGTATCGTTTGCCGTATTTCCCGACGTGGTTTTCAACCCAGTTTCCGGAGTATACCTGAATGCCCGGTTGTGTAGTGAACACTTCGAGCAAACGTCCGCTTTGGGGTTCGTAGAGCGATGCGGCGTGAGCCATTTCGTGCGCCTGTCCTTTCTTTACCACCCAGTTGTTGTCGATGCCACGACCGAATGTGAACTGGTCGTAGTCTGCATCGATACGGTCGGAGATGAGCACCGGTTTCCGAAAATCCATCAAGGTGTTGTCTACAAAACGCACTTCGCCAACCGGAGCTTGTGTTTCGTCCAACGGGGTAAAGAAGTCGGCATTTACGGTGAGGTAATGACCTTCGATATTGCCGTTTCCGGCTCCCTTCAGGTTGAAGAACGAGTGCTGGCAAAAATTGAGAATGGTTGTTTTGTCGGTAATAGCCTGATAGTGAACCGACAGCTCGTTGTCCTCGGTTACATGATAAGTCACTGTGGTTTTCAAATTGCCGGGATAACCCTCTTCTCCGTCTTTTGCCAGGTAAAAGAGTACAAGCTTGTTCTCCGACACCGATTCCACTTCCCATACCACAGCGTTGAACCCTTTATTGCCTCCGTGAAGGTGATTGGCTCCGTTATTGACTACCAAATCGTAGCTTTTTCCTTCCAGTTCGAAATGTCCCTTTTTAATACGGTTCGCAAAACGGCCGCAAACGGCACCAAAAAACGGTTCTTTCGTCAGGTAATCGTCAATATTGTCGAAACCCAAAACGACATCATCCGTTTTGCCGTTCTTGTCGGGTGTAAGGATGCTCACAATTTTTGCACCGTAATTGGTGATGGAAACTTCCATTTTTCCACCCTTCAAAACAAACAGGCTCACCTGTTTCCCATCTACTATTTTATTAAAATTATCTTTCATACTTGACTCTCGTTATTCAATTTTACACGCTCCGTCACCGATTTCGGCAACATAAAAATCGGGAGTAATGCCTGTTTTGGCTTTATATGCAGCCCCGACTTTTTCGATGAACGTATCGATGGCATCTTCTTTTACCAAGCTGACTGTGCAACCGCCAAAGCCGCCGCCCGTCATACGCGAGCCGATTACTCCGGGTATTTTCCAGGCCTCTTCGGCCATGGTGTCGAGTTCCAGTCCGGTTACTTCGTAGTCGTCGCGAAGCGAGACGTGAGATGCATTCATCATTTTGCCGAATTTCTCGATTTCACCGGCTTTCAGCGCTTTTACGGCATCCGAGGTGCGTTGAACTTCGGTAACCACGTGGCGGGCACGCTTGTGAGCAACCGGGTCGCTATCAAGTGCCGATTCTACTTTTTTGAAATCGTCTTCAGTCAGTTCTGCCAGGTATTTGATAGGACGTACCTTCGAAATAAGTTCAACGGCTTTTTTACACTCGGCAACGCGTTGGTTGTATGCACCCGAATCCAATTTGTGTGGGCTGTGGGTATTCGAAATCAGGATTTTAACACCGTCGAGTTTTACCGGAACCAATTCAAATTCGAGCGTGTCGCAATTCAGGTGGATGGCGTGGTCTTTGGCTCCGTTTGCCGAAGCAAACTGATCCATGATACCGCAATTCACAAAGGCAAATTCGTGTTCTGCTTTCTGTCCGATTTGCGCCAGAACCGTACGGTTGAATCCGGCTCCCAATTGATCGTTCAGAGCATAGGCAGTAACCACCTCCAATGCTGCCGATGATGATAATCCTGCTCCGTTGGGGACATTTCCCCAGATCAGAATGTCGAATCCTTCTTCTATTTTTATGCCTCGTTTGATGAATTGGGCAAAGACTCCCAGTGGATAGTTTACCCAGATTTTATCGAGCGGGGTTGTCAGTTGGTCAAATGAGAGTTCTGTAACTTCCGGTTGGTTCAACGATTTGAATCTTACTGTTTTGCCTCCGTTTTTGCGGAGCAGCAGATAGGTGCCGAAACTCAAAGCACAGGGAAAAACCGATCCTCCGTTGTAGTCGGTATGTTCACCTATCAGATTGACGCGTCCCGGTGAAAAATAAACAGCATCGGGAGCAGCTCCATAAGCGGCCTCAAATGCTTGCTTTAATTCTTTTGTTTTCATAATTAGTTGTTTATGTGGCTGAGAATGAATTAATGATATAGTACAAATTTACGGATTTATTTTTGTCTGTCAGGGTGTAAAATATGTTATGCAGCATGTTTTTCTTCCCTGTAAAATAGATTAACCATTTATGGGCATTCGATGGGAAGAATGGTATAATTTTATTAATTTTGTGCAATTGTTTACTTTAGCTATTGACCTTGCATGAAAATTCTTATTGTTTGCAGCGCGACCAACCGGCAAATAGCTCCTTTTATAAAAGAGCAGGCTGAGAGTCTGTTGGCTTGTGGCGAAATGGTGGAATTTTATTTAATTCGCGAAAAAGGAATTAAAGGCTATTTGCATGCTTTGTCTGGTTTAAAATCAAAAATAAGCACGTTTCGACCTAATATTATCCATGCGCATTACGGGTTGTCCGGATTGTTAGCAAACCTTCAGCGTAAAGTCCCTGTGGTTACTACATTTCATGGGAGTGATATTAATGATCCCCGGGTTTTGAAATGGTCGCGTTGGGCAATTCGGCTGTCGCGGTATGCTATCTTTGTATCGCAGCAAGCTGTCGAAATTGCCAATCCGCGTAGTCGTTATTCTGTGTTGCCTTGTGGGGTGAATACGAACCGGTTTTTCCCGGTTAACAAAAAGATAGCTCGTCAGCAACTGGGTTGGAATGACGGAGAGGTGTATATCCTCTTTGCCGGAACCCATGAAGTCGAAGTGAAAAATTATCCGTTGGCCTCGCAGGCCGTTCGGAATATTCCGGGTGCACAACTTGTAGAATTGAAAGGGTTTGATCGCGATGGGGTTAATTTGGCGCTGAATGCCGCCGATGTTGCGCTGATGACCTCTTTTACTGAGGGATCGCCTCAATTTATCAAAGAGGCTATGGCTTGTAATTGTCCGGTCGTCTCGACGGATGTCGGCGATGTAAAACAACTTACCGAAGGGGTCGATGGCTGCTATATCACTTCGTTTGAAGTGGAGTCGGTAACTTCTGGTTTGCAGGAGGCGCTTCGTTTTGCATCAAACAAAGGTAGAACAGTGGGTAGAGAAAAGATACAGCAATTGGGTTTGACGGACAACCGCATAGCCGGTGAGTTGATCCGAATTTATCAAAGGTGTGTGCATGATGAGGCAAAAAAACAGTGATAAGTATCGTACGATTTGCGGATTGGAGAATATTGACCGGAAGCAGTGGGCTGACTTCGTTGCCCATCATCCGCACGGAACTATTTTTCAAACGCCTGAATATTATGAAATTCATCAGGATGTAAAAGGGTTCCGCCCTTTTGTCATTGCCCTTTTTGACGGTGATGATGCAATGGTTGGTGTGATGCTTGTGATTATACATCAGGTATATGGAGGCATGTTGGGAACATTGACATCCCGGGCTGTAGTTGCAGGTGGACCGTTGGTGAAAAACAATGATCCCGAACTGGTTGCTGTTATCTTGCAGGCTTATCTAACAAACAAGCACATCCGGGTGGTCTATTCTCAATTCCGCAATCTTTTTGAATTGGGAACGATGAAAAGTGCTTTCGCTGATGCGGGAGCCGTTTACGAAGATCATCTGAATATTTTGATTGATCTGACTCAGACCGAAGAAGAATTGTGGAAAGGAGTAAAAAGCCGTAAACGGAATAATATCAGGCAGGCTCAGCGAAAAGGATTGACCGTGAAGCGGATTGAAACCGAATCGGAGGCAACGAAGGCATTCTCCATCCTGACGGAGGTTTACAAACGAGCCAAGTTGCCATTGGCCGACGAGCAGTTGTTTCGAAATGCTTTCAGACAGATACAGGATAACGGCATGTTACGCATTTATGGCGCATTTTGTGGCGGAGAATTGGCCGGTGCTATGTTTGTGCTGGCTTATAACGGGCGTTTCTACGACTGGTATGCCGGTAGTTTTCGAAAATACTACTCTTTCAATCCAAACGATATTTTGCCTTGGGAAATTCTTCGGATTGCGCAGACTGAAGGGATTCCACTGTTTGATTTCGGAGGAGCCGGTAAGCCGGGGGTCCCCTACGGAGTGCGCGATTATAAAATACAGTTCGGAGGTAAGTTGGTTAACTTCGGACGTTATGAGTTGCCCCACAATAAACTGGTGTTCGGCATGATGAAAATAGCTTTCAGATTGTGGCAGCGAATTCATTGAAACGTATTTATGAATATTTTATTCGATATAAATCATCCGGCACATGTCCATCTGCTGAAGCATACTATTCGTATTCTGAAGCAGCACGGGCACGAAGTTACTGTCACGGTGAAAGATATTCCTGCAGCCAAACAACTGTTGGATAACGAAGGTATCGCCTATCTGTCGCTGACCGGAAAAAAACGTGATTCGTTGATTGGTAAAGCCTTTATGCAGTTACACTATGACTGGTTTATCTGGCAACTGGCCATCCGCAAACGGATTGATATCGGAGTCGGATCGTCGGTCTCCATTGCCCAGGCATCTCGTTTTTGCCGGATGAAATCGATTTTTCTGGATGATGACGACGACAAGGTGGAGCCTTTGGTTGTCCGCCACGTACATCCGTTTTGCAACACCGTGCTATCGCCGATCGCTTTGGTGGGCAACCGTAAAGCAAAAAATGTGGTTTTTTACAAAGGAACCCACGAGTTGGCCTATTTGCATCCCGACAGGTTTACTCCGAACGAGGAGACGCTTCGTTTGCTTGGAATCGGAGCCGCCGATCGGTACTTTGTCCTTCGGTTCAATGCGTTCAAAGCCCATCACGACGGCAATGTACATGGACTTTCTTTGGAGCAGAAACTGCGATTGGTCGATTTGTTGAAAAAGCACGGTACGATTTTTATCACGACCGAACGGGAGATGGAGACTGAACTGGAGCCCTATCGTTTGGCCGTATCGCCCGAAAAAATACACGATTTGTTGGCTTTTGCCACCCTTTTTATAGGTGATAGTCAAACCATGACTTCGGAAGCGGCTATTTTGGGAACTCCTGCATTTCGTTGCAATACATTGGTGGGTGAGCTCAGCTGTATCGAAGATCTGGAACACAATTTCGGGCTTGCATTCGGCTATCAACCCGGCGATTTTAACCGGATGCTTGAAAAGATAGAGTTTTTGTTGTTGCAAACGGATTTGAAGCAACGGTGGCAACAAAAAAGGGAGCTGTTTTTATCGGAGCGTATTGATACAACTGACTTTCTTATTAATTTTGTTGAGCATTATTTGAAAAATAGCGAAAATCCGAATCGAATATAAAATCTCACGACAATGGTGTTGAACAAAGATTTTACATGGGCCAAATATGACGAATTATTATCCTCGCTACAGCAGCATGGATATGAATTCCGTACCTTTGAAGAGTATTGTCAGGGCAATCGTCAGGGACGGTTTGTTATATTGCGACACGACGTGGATGCCCGCCCTTCGCATTCACTCCAGTGTGCTCAGATTGAAGAGGCCAGAAGAATTCGTGGTAGTTATTATTTTAGAAAAACGCCGAAGTTCAATTGTCCGGAGGTGATTCGGGAGATTATAGCTCTAAACCACGAAATTGGGTATCACTACGAAGAGCTAAGTCTTACCAAGGGAGATGCGAATCGGGCAATCGGTATCTTTGAAGAAAATCTCGCCTATTTTCGCCTCTTTTATCCGGTACAAACCATTTGTATGCATGGGAGCCCTACTTCGTTGCATGATAATCGCGATCTGTGGAAAAAGTACGACTATCGCCGGTGGGGTATCATTGGTGAACCCTATTTCGACATCGATTTTAACGATTTGACCTATTTGACTGACACCGGACGCTGCTGGAACGGACAAAAATATAACATTCGCGATAAAGTAGAGGGATCTGATTTTTCCCAATTTCATACTACCGGCGATATTATCGAGGCAGTTTCCCGTAGAATGTTACCCGATAGAATTATGTTTACGACTCACCCTCAGCGCTGGACAGACAACCGGTGGAAGTGGTGGCGTGAACTTATCAGTCAAAATATTAAGAATGAGGTGAAACGAATAATTGTCTGGTACAACCGGAAACACTAATTTTTAAAAGAAATCAGTCGGTTTCGTCGGAAATTGCATAAACAGTATTAGATTTGTAATTCGATTTAGTGAATTTCACTCATCCTCACACAAATACGTTCAACAATGAATTCGTTAACAACCATTTTTGAAAATGCACATCAGGCAAAGAAGGAGTTGTCCAAAATTACGGATGCTACTATCAATCGCGTTCTGAATGCCATTGCCGACGAAGCAGTAGCGCAAAGTGCTCATATTATTGAAGAAAACCGGAAGGACCTTGATCGGATGAGTCCGGACGATCCAAAATACGACCGGTTGAAACTGACTGCAGAACGCATTGAGGGCATTGCTTCCGATCTGCGTAATGTGGCTCTGTTGCCATCTCCGTTAGGACACGTGTTGTCTGATATTGTACGGCCAAATGGCGTTAATATCAAACGGATTACGGTGCCATTTGGCGTAATCGGGATTATTTATGAGGCTCGTCCCAATGTGAGTTTCGATGTTTTTTCGCTTTGTCTGAAATCAGGAAATGTTTGCCTCCTCAAGGGTGGCAGCGATGCTCAAAATTCAAATAGCGCCATTGTGGAACTGATCCGGAAGGTGTTGGTGAAGTTTGAACTGAACCCTGATATTGTAACGCTGTTACCCTCCGGACATGAAACAACTACCGAACTGCTTCATGCCGTCGGTCAGGTCGATTTGGTGATACCGCGCGGAGGCCAAAAGCTGATCGAACATGTGCGTGATAATGCTCGTGTGCCGGTTATTGAAACGGGAGCCGGTGTTTGTCATACCTATTTCGATGAATTCGGAGATTTAAAGAAAGGGGCTGCCATCATCAACAATGCCAAAACACGTCGCGTAAGCGTATGTAATGCGCTTGATTGTTTGTTGGTACATGCCAGCCGCATTCACGACCTCTCTATGTTGTGTGCCCCGCTGATCAATTCCAATGTGGTGATTTATGCCGATGAACAGTCGTATGGTTCGTTGAAAGGTTTTTATCCGGAACGGTTATTGAAAGAAGCATCTGAAAAAGAATACGGCACCGAATTCCTGGATTACAAAATGGCCATCAAAACCGTCGGAACATTTACCGAAGCGCTCGATCATATTGCCAAATATGGTTCAAAACACAGCGAGGCCATTGTAAGTGAGAATAAATTGCGTATTGCCACTTTCCAGCAGCAGGTCGATGCCGCATGTGTTTATGCCAATACATCTACCGCCTTTACAGATGGTGCTCAGTTTGGTCTGGGAGCCGAAATCGGCATCAGCACACAAAAACTTCATGCCCGGGGTCCCATGGCGCTACAAGAGATGACCACCTACAAATGGGTAATTACCGGCAACGGACAAATAAGATCTTAAATGAGTTGTTTACAATAGAGATATTTTTCAGGGGTGTTATCCGATGAATGTGTTTTTATTTTGATAATTATATAGCTGAAAACAACAGAGCCGCCATCTGTATTAATACGGATGGCGGCTCTGTTAATTATCTTATGGCTCATTGTTGCATGTTAAATATCTTTGCAAATGTTTGAAAATGCGCCGAATACTGCTCAATAATCTGTTTCCGTTTGAATTTATCAGCAAAGTATAGCAGATTACTTAGGGTAGCCATATTGTTTTGAATGCGCTCACTAGCACTGCGCATCTGTTTCGGAGTAAGTCCCGAATACCATGTCAGACTTTTGATCGTCTGTTTTGCTACGGCATTCATAAGGGCATCGCCTTTGGCTGTTTTACCCAATTCATAATAGAAACGTCCCATGTTCATGGTGAAGTAATCATGCGGTAAGGTAGTTGCCGGAATGACTTTCATTCCGTAATCCAGCACTTTCAAAGCAGAATCGCGTTTGTTCTCCAGTAGTAGTGCTTCGGCCAAGCCTGCAAATTGCATACGGAACATCGAAACCATGCGCACGATGTTTTCGTCGAGATATACCTTCGGGTTTTGTATTCCGCCCCATTTGTATTTATGCATCAGGTTATCATACATCGCTGCAGTATTGGTATTTGCCCCTTCGGCCGATTTTACCGGAATAATGCGGTTAACGATCCCTTCGCGTTGGAAATAATCATTCAGGCGAACATTATACATACTGGATCCTACTGTGGCTGCAATGTAAACCGGACGTTTCCAGTTGTTGGTTTGTAACATATCCATCAGAATCAGATCCGATTTGGTAATTTGCGATCCCACCTTCAATTCCATTACAGGTAGAATTTTATCGGCAAGTGCAGGTGGAACAACCTTGTTGTTTAATACGGTTTGTTTGTTGACCGGGAGTAATACGGTGGAAGTGGGGAAAATGTCCTGCCCAAACTGGTCCTTCGTTCTCGGATCAGCGCTCAAGACAAATGCCATGGCAGTTTTGATATCTACCTTCGTCGAATCTTTCGGATCGTAGACACGTGCTACTTCATGGCTACCGGACATGTATTGGGATGCATTCCATGAAATAGGGAGCGGAGCCGATGTATAGGATTGGCGTTTCATTTGATCGATATACCAGTCTGTTTGCAGGTAACTAAGGTTACAAACACGCACATCAGGTCGGAACTGTTCTACTTCATTACAGTACCAAAGCGGGAATGTGTCATTATCGCCACAAGTAAAGATAATGGAGTTTGGCGGAAGTCCCACCAGATAATTCATTCCGAAATCCCGGCAGGTATAACGTCCCGAACGATCGTGATCGTCCCAGTTCTGAGCTCCGAGAATGGACGGAATGATGAGCCCGAGGACGGTGGCTATTGCGGCACTTAATTTTGCGTTAAAGCGTTTTTCGAGAAAACGATAGATTGCCAGCACTCCCAATCCGATCCAGATGGCAAATGCATAGAACGATCCCAGATAGGCATAATCCCTTTCGCGGGGTTGAGCCGGAGTCTGGTTCAGATAGACCACAATGGCTATTCCCATCATAAAGAACAACACGAGAATAATCCAGAAAACATGCATGCCTTCTTTTCCTCTGTAAATAAGATAGAACAGACCGAGCAAACCAAGTAAGAATGGAAGAAGGAAATAAACGTTATGTCCTTTGTTTTGTGCCAATTCATCCGGCAGATTCGACTGGTCGCCTACCATCAATTTGTCAATGAAGTTGATGCCTGTAATCCAGTTGCCATGATCTACTTCTCCCATCGATTGGATATCGTTTTGGCGTCCGCTGAAGTTCCACATAAAGTAACGCCAGTACATAAAGTTGACCTGATAGCTGAAGAAAAAGCCGATGTTTTGTATGAACGATGGAGTTACAGCCTGCTGCTGTTGTCCGCAAGGTTCATAATCGACGGTATTTTCCGGTTCACCAGCCCATTCTTTGTATGCCTGAATGTGTCCCGGTTGTTGACTGTACATGCGCGGGAAAAGGCTACAGAATGCATCGTCATAGACAATATCTTTTTTATAACCGGTAACAATATACTGATCTTTTTCGTTCGGATTCGCTTTGGGCTTTTTGCCATAACGCGGGCTGCCGACTTTTTCTTCAGGCAGGCAATTGCCACCTTCGGCGGCTTTCCATTTGTATTCGGCAGTGTACTGCGGGCCATACAGTAATGAAGGCTGATCTCCATATTGGTCACGGCTCAGGTAGCTCATCAACGAAAATACGTTGTCCGGGCTGTTCTGATCCATCGGAGGAGTGGCATTCGAACGTATGACGATTACAGCAAAGGTAGAATAACCGATCAGAAGCATCGTAATGACCGTTACAATCAGGTGCATAGCCTGATTTGGAAGGGCTTTTTTGAAATAAAAGAACAAAACGGCTGTCGCGACGATTATAGCAATACCCAGCCAAAGACGGGTGCCTAGAAATGGAACCCCCGATAGCGTCACGGCTATGATAAATGCAATTTTAGCCCGGGTATCGCTCTTTTGGGTATGGGTTTCATACAATGCCCATGCCAAAGCAGCCGCCGAGAGAATTATATAGGCCAGTAAACCGCTGTTGAACGGCATCGACAGGGTATTGACGAAGAATAGCTCTAAATAGCCAGCCAGCCAGAAATAAGAGGGCATCAGGCCGTATAATAACCCTGCAAGGATCGCAATGGATACGACGATGGCAAGAATAAGCCCTTTTTTGTTCACCTTATATTTTTTAAAATAATAGATCAGCACCAAGGCCGGAATTGCAAGTAGGTTAAGAATGTGAACTCCGATCGACAGCCCCATTACATACGAAAGCAGAATGATCCATTTTTCGGCATGAGGCTCATCCGATACTTCCTCCCATTTGCACATCGCCCAGATAACGATAGCCGTACACAAGGTGGAAAACCCATACACTTCGGCTTCTTCGGCCGACCACCAGAATGAGTCGGAGAACATAAATGCCCAAGCACCGACAAAGCCGGCACCTAAAACGGCAATGGCACGTCCGGTAGTTAACTCTTCACCTTTATTTACGATTACCTTACGTGCAAAGTAAGTAATAGTCCAGAACAGAAACAAGATGGTAAGTGCACTGTAAATGGCAGTTGCTGCATTGACACAATAGGCAATTTGTGATTTGTCGGAAGCAAACAGCGAAAAGAAATGTCCTATCAACGCATGTAACGGACTTCCCGGCGGGTGCCCAACTTCCAGCTTGGCAGCAACGGTAATAAACTCGGGGCAATCCCAAAAACTGGCCGTTGGTTCCAACGTAACGATGTATACGATGGCAGCAGCAGCAAAGGCTACCCATCCAGAAATGGTGTTAATCAGCTTGAAATTCTTCATGTTATGAATAATGGATTACAATCACAGACTAGCTTCTGATTGAATTGCCAAAGATACAAATATTTTCGATTAACAAAAACCGGCTTTCATCCTCATTAAGAGCAAGAAAGTATTGATTCTGGGCGTGATAAAACGGGCCGGAAACCGAGTTCAGTACATTGGGGCTTATCAAACAATTGCTTATATGTCAAATTGCAAGGTCGAATTGTCACAATCGAAAAAAAAGCATTACTTTTGTTCATCCAAAGGGTTGAAATATTTCAAGTTATTTTCAATTATTTAAAAAAACGGAGACAATAAAGTGTCATTGTAAGTTGAACTTTAGAACTAAACAGGTTGCTTGAGAACGAGAAAGAAACAGTTTTTTAGGCAATATAAATGGGTTTATTACTGAATTTAGCACCGTTGATCTTTCAATTGTTTTCAACGACCATACACAACAAATTTCCATACGAATGAAAAGTTTTCTAAAAATTGTCTTGGCAACGTTTGTGGCTGTTATTTTAGCCTCTGTTTTTTTGTTTTTCATCTTATTAGGAATCTTAGGCGGCATTGCAGCTTCGTCGTCCGAAGAAACGACCGTTAAACCAAATAGTGTTTTTGTTCTCAGTCTCAACGGGCAAATAATTGAACGATCGGAAGATAATCCGTTTGCATCTCTGTTGAAAACTTATTCGGACCGTACTCAAGAAATGGGATTGAACGATATCCTTTCCGCCATTAAAAAGGCTAAAACCAACGAAAATATAAAAGGAATTTATCTTGAGGCAGGAAGCTTAATGGCTGCGCCGGCGTCTTTGCGTGAAGTTCGTCAGGCTCTTACTGATTTTAAGCAGAGTGGAAAATTTATTTATGCCTATGGCGCTTTTTACAGTCAGGGAAGCTATTATATTGCCAGTGTGGCCGACAAAGTATTTCTGAACCCGGAAGGGATGGTGAATTGGCATGGTGTCGCTGTTCAGAAGACGTTTTACAAAGGGACGTTTGATAAACTGGGAGTCGAAATGCAAGTGGTGCGGGTAGGTACCTATAAATCGGCTGTGGAGCCATTCATTACAACGAAAATGAGTGATGCCAATCGGGAGCAGGTAACCGCTTTCTCCAATTCGATATGGAAGACGGTTGTTGACGACGTCGCTTCTTCTCGAAGAATAACCCCCGAACAGCTAAATCTGTTTGCAGATCAGGGAATTTCGTTCAAACCGGCGGCAGAACTGGTTAAAGTTCGTTTGGTCGATTCGTTGCTGTATGATGATGGCATTCAAAGTTACCTCAAGAAAAAAATTGGTGCGAAGGAAAAAGATGATTTGTCGCTGGTGAAACTGGAAACGATGAAGAATGCGGCATCGGATGAGAAAATTTCCGAAAATAAAATTGCTGTTGTTTATGCTTACGGAGAAATTGATGGGGTTAACTCTGATGGAATTTCATCGGAAGAAATGGTTGAAACATTGGCGAAAGTGCGTAAAGATGATAAAATCAAGGCGGTTGTGTTTCGGGTGAATTCGCCGGGAGGAAGCGCTTTGGGTTCCGAGTTGATTTGGAGAGAGGTAAATCTGATTAAGAACCAAAAACCGATCTTTGTTTCGATGGGAGATTATGCCGCCTCGGGAGGTTACTATATCTCGGTTCCGGCCGATATGATTATTGCTCAGCCTAATACCCTTACCGGGTCTATTGGTGTTTTTGGTATGTTTCCGAATGTCAGTGGTTTGGCAAAGAAGGTCGGTCTAAGTTTTGATGGCGTTAAGACAAACAAATACAGCGATTTACCTAGTGTGAACCAGGCAATGAATCCCGAAGAAAGGGATCTTTTGCAAGCCTATGTCAATCACACGTATGAAACGTTTGTCAATCATTGCGCTACAGGTCGTAAAATGACTCCGGATGCCATAAAGAAAATTGCCGAAGGTCGCGTGTGGACTGGAGAACAGGCAAAACGGCTGGGATTGGTCGATGCATTGGGAAATTTGAACGATGCTGTTGTTTTAATAGCAAAGAAAACGCATCTTAGTACGTACAATATAGTGGAATATCCCAAACAAAAGAGTTTTATAGAAAAATTCATGAGCAGTTTAGATGCCAAAATGCAGGAGCGCGTTCAGAAAGCACAGTTGGGTGAATATTATCCTTATCTAAAGCAGATACGGGATGTGTCGTCTCTTCAGGGAATACAAGCCCTGATGCCGCTGGGTATCACCGTAAAATAATGTTTTATCACTATGAACAAGCGGTTTTTTGTTGTTGATTTGATGCTGTGGATGCTGTCTGGTGTCTACGCTGTCATTGTGCGCACTCGAAACTGGTTGTTTGATCGCAATATTCTTCAAAGTAAGAGTTTCGATTTTCCAGTGATTTCGGTTGGAAATCTTACGGTTGGCGGAACCGGAAAAACACCTCATACCGAATATATCATCTCTCTGTTAAGCCGCTCGATGAAAGTAGCTACGCTTAGCCGGGGTTATAAACGTAAAACTGCAGGGTTTGTCCTCGCCGATGAGCTTTCCACGGGGGCTACCCTTGGCGATGAGTCGTATCAGATCAAGCACAAATTCCCCGAAGTGGTCGTAGCCGTTGATGGCAATAGGCGTAGGGGAATTTCCAGATTGCTGGCTAATAAAAATGAGCAATCTCTTTCTGCTATTGTGCTCGATGATGCTTTTCAGCACCGTTATGTCACTCCGGGATTGAATATTCTTATAACCGACTGTAACCGGCTTTTTACCGACGATCATATTTTACCTTACGGACGTTTGCGCGAACCAATCCACTGTAAAAATAGAGCCAACATCATTATTGTATCGAAATGTCCGGAAACGCTTCATCCGATGGACTTTCGAGTTATATCGAAAAAAATCAATGCTTTCCCATATCAGACGCTTTATTTTACTACCTACCAATACGATGAGATATATCCGTTATTTAAAGATCAGGCCAGTTCGCAGCCTATTGTTATGGATGATCTGAGTAAAGGGATCTACGTTCTGATAGTGACAGGAATCGTTTCTCCGCAGGGGATTTACGAGCATGTTGAGAAATTCACTCCTCATTACGACAAATTTGTTTTTCCGGATCATCATGATTTTTCCCGAAAAGATTATGGCGTAATACAGAAAAAATTTGATGCAACGCAGCTGCCTAAAATTATACTTGTTACAGAAAAAGATGCAGCACGAATAGTGAATGACACTCAATTGCCGGATGAATTGAAACCTTGCATTTATGTATTGCCCGTCAAAGTAAAGTTTTTAGCAGGTCAAGAACCAAAATTCAATCAACAATTACTCACCTATGTTAAAGAAAATTCAAGAAACCTCCGATTTTCTAAAAAAGAAAATTAGTCGTCGTCCTGAAGTCGGTATTGTTTTAGGAACTGGCTTGGGAAATCTGGCAACTCAAATTGCTGAAAAAGAAGAAATTGCATATGAAGATATTCCTAATTTTCCTGTATCGACAGTAGAAGGGCATAAGGGGAAATTGATTATTGGTAAGCTTGGGAACAATTTGGTGCTGGCCATGCAGGGACGTTTTCACTATTATGAGGGCTATGATATGAAACAGGTAACATTCCCGATTCGTGTTATGCATGCATTCGGCATAAACACACTTTTTTTGTCTAATGCAGCCGGAGGGATGAATCCAGGATTTGAAATCGGAGATCTGATGATTATTTCCGATCATATCAATCTTTTTCCGGAGCATCCTTTGCGTGGCAAAAATTACAATGAACTGGGACCTAGGTTTCCCGATATGAGTGAAGCGTATGACAAGCGGCTGATTGCCAAAGCCGAAGAAATTGCTCGTGAAAATAACATTAGGATCAAAAAAGGTGTATATGTCGGCACTCAGGGTCCGACATTCGAAACTCCTGCAGAATATAACTATTTCCACATTATAGGGGGTGATGCAGTAGGAATGTCTACCGTTCCTGAAGTGATAGTCGCTCATCATTCAGGCATGAGGACTTTTGCTATTTCTATTATTACCGATCTGGGCGTTCCAGACAAAATTATTGAAGTCACGCATGAGGAGGTACAGCAAATAGCAAACGATGTACAGCCATTTATGACTCTAATAATGAAAGAGTTAATCAATCGAATTTAATATTTTCAAAAAATGAAGGAGAGGGTATCTTAAATGATTCCCTCTTTCTTTTATTATGTCTGCCTTCGAAAGACAAAATTATTTATAACATTCTAATTTTAAGTGGTTTATTTTATGTGTAAGAATATCATTGTGATTGTGATTATAGTGTTTTTTTTCAATCCTTTGCATGTCGGTGGTGTTGGCTATGCAGATTCGATTCCGGCAACAATTGAAAAGCAACTTAATGAAGTGCAGATAACCGAGAAAAAAACAGCACGATCACTTTCTGTATTTAAAGCACTGAACGTTGCCAGTAAGGCCACTGCTTCAAGTTTCACAACAGCAGCAATGTTGCAACAAATACCCTCTCTTAGTTCCGATATAGAAGGGAATATCCGTTTGAGAGGAAATAGCAAGGTAACCCTGCTGTTTGAAGGTATTCCGCTAACTCTATTTGAAGAAAATCGAAGTGATTTGCTGATTCAGATGCCAGTTGAACTCTTTTCGTCCATTCTTGTATTTAATATGCTACCGACTTCAAGTATAAACGAAGGAGAAGCCGGAGCGGTGGATTTTATCTTTTCATCGGCGTTTTCAGATAAGAACGGATGCAAGATAACTCTTGCCAGAGGTGCGAATAACCGCTATAATGCATCAGTTCTTGCTGGATCGCGTATCGGCAAATTCAGATGGCAAGCCGGTTATGATTTCAGAAAAGAGTACCGTTATCGGATCTACAAGAAAACGACAGTAGACAAAACCGGTACTGCTCAGATGAGTAATAATGCGGCTGCATGGCCACATACACATATAGCCATGCTTAATGCTCAATATTTGTGTGGCTCATCCGATATTATTGACTTTACAGGTCTCTTCCAAACAATGAGTTATGATCGTCTGGGGAATATTAATAATATGAAAACCAATACGTCGGGCGTTATTGTTGCTAATGTTCTGCGTCAGCGTAACAATTCGGAGAAACAGACAGGCAATTCCGAGGGGTTGACATGGAAACACATCTGGAAAGAGCAAAAAGCCTGGTTTGAGGCTACTATGAACTACGATAATTTTGATTATAACCAGGGAAATAACTTTGCCAACAAAAAACCGGGGACAGACATCATTCTTGCTCAGGATCGTCTTTTTATTGCACAAAATAAGCATCAATGGTTTGCCTCTGTAAAACTATCGAAACAGTTTTCTGGTGGGTTTACAGGTCAGATAGGTTATAACGGACAGTGGCATCAAGATAATTATTCAGCTTCAGACGACGATCTGGTCAATTCTGCTTGGGTACGCAATGCTTCTAAAAGCAATGACTATGCATTGAACAGAAATCTTCATACCGGATATGCCGAAGTTAATTACAATACAGGACAATGGCACTATCTTATCGGATTTCAAGCTCAGTTTGACGATCGTAACGGAGGTAGAGATGAGGATGCGAATCGGACGAAGCAAAATAAATTTTATATGCTTCCTCATATCGAAGTTGTTTATCAAAAATCTTCGTTTTCATCGTGGTCTATGCGTTATCAGGAGAGACTGAATCGTCCTGTCCTCAATGATCTGAATCCGTTTGTTGACAGAAGTGACGCTACCTATATTCATCAGGGTAATCCTGAGCTTCAGAATGAGCTTGTGCATTCAGCAGAGCTTTCAAATACCACAAGAGTCGGAACGATTATCTTGAATCCGGTATTGTTTTATCGGTACCGACAGGATCAATTGGTCGATTTGGCGAAAATTGTAAATGGCATTACTGTTTGGATGAAAGAAAATGCTTCTCATTCTCAAGATGTTGGGTTTGAGTTTAATGTTGCATGGAAACCCTATCGCTTGCTTACTGCAGAGGTCTCGGCAACGGGGTATCATTATGAAATCGACGGTGCACGGCAAGGCTATGGAATCAAAGGGAGGTATTCTGTCGATGCGAAAGGAAGTTTGATGTTGAAATTGCCGCTGGGGCTTGTTTGGAACGTGTATGGATACTATACCGACCGCCAACTGACGGTTCAGGGAGAAATTGCCGCTTTGGGTTCCGTCGGAAGCTCTCTGTCATATTCCGGTTGCAAAAACCGACTGAAACTAACACTCTCAATCGATAATGTATTTAACTCAGCTGAAGAGAGAACGACATTCAATGCGATGGGTTCACAACAATATATTTCCCGGAATCGCGATGCGAGAGCTGTCTGGCTTAGCGCCGGATATCAATTGTAACTACTCTTAAAAATTGAAAGGCTGACAGTGTGTTGTCTCTGTCAGCCTTTTCGTTTGAAATATATACACTACAATGAAAGACCTTTTGAATGTTTCTTAATATCTCATTTTGTTTGTACTCTTTGAGTTTATGCCAGAGGAGTGCAGTCCATGTGCATAGGTGGTATTGGATATTTTATAAGGGCCAACTGATCGTTTTGACTGTCCATGTGCATAGGTGGTATTGGATATTTTATAAGGGCCAACTGATCGTTTTGACTGTCCATGTGCATAGGTGGTATTGGATATTTTATAAGGGCCAACTGATCGTTTTGACTGTCCATGTGCATAGGTGGTATTGGATATTTTATAAGAGCCAACTGATCGCTTTGACTGTCCATGTGCATAGGCGGTATTGGATATTTGATGAGAGCCATCTGACCGGTAGAGGAACAAGACAGACTATTTTTACTATGAAAGTATATATAAGTCGGTGTATTCCGAATGTTTGCAGTTGCAATAAAATGGCATGCAAAGAAAAGTGCGAGGATAATGGTTGTTCCTCTAAGGGGGAAATTAATTGTTTTCATCTTTGAGAATTTTGTTTGGTTTGCCTTACAAAGGAACAAACAAAACTCTTCAGATGTGCCGATTTTTGATGAGAAATTATATTAGCACAGAAGATGAAGTATAATAATAAAAAATTGATAATCTTCGATTTGTTTTGGGTTTAAATAGATTGGGTATTAACATGTCGCTACCCTTGTAGAAAAGCTGTTAAAAAAGAGGAGAAAATAACGCGTAAAAACAGAATATATGTGTCCGACTATGTTTATGAGTCAGCGAAAGATCTGTAGCTTTTTTGAAAATATCAATTGATTATGCTTTCGTAGATAAAATGATTTTTTGTGAGTTTTGCAAACCAGAAGCAGAGCGACATCTCGTCGCCCTGTTTCTAAACCAAAATCTAAAGAGAAAAATAATCAATATCTTTGATGCCTTAGCACTGTAGCTTTTGTTTTATGACCTAAATGAAATATCTACGAACAGTCAGATATGCTCATGTCGTCTGCAAACTTTTCAAGAATGCTTTATTCGAGCAGAAGTCTTATAGACAATTATTCATGACTCCTTTTGTTGTTCCTCAGAATAAAAGGAATTGCACTAGTTTGCATTACAAAGATGGATATAAAATGGAGGAGATGTGTTGTTTCTCGTCAAAATATTATATTAACATCAAGATAGATTGATGTTAATAATACTCAGATATACAAAAGGATATACTTTTATAATATTCTTTGTGTATTAACATGGAAGATTGAGGGTTGAAATGAGGCAAAAAAGTGGCTAAAATTCGGCAAGAAAATCGGAGAAATTTATTCCATGTCGAATTTTGAGTTTTTTGCGTAAACGGGTGCGTCGTACATTGAAGGAGTCGGTTTGGGTATCCAGAACAGAGGCTATCATCCCAGATTCAAAACCTGCGCGCAAAAGACAACAAATAAGGATGTCGGTAGTAGTTAGTTGGGGAAAGTTGGATTTAAGCCTTTGTGAGAAACCATTGTAGAGGCCATCGATACTGGAAATCAGTTCGTCGTATAGAACCAGAGAATCGGAGGCTGTATCTTCTGAGGCTGTTGAAAAATCAACACTGTTTGGAACCAGGCGCTTAATGGCTGTGCGTTTGTGGTGCTCGACATTTTTGATCAATGCGTTTTGCATGTTTATTTGTTGTTGCAACAGCAGGTTGTTCTCCTTCTCCTTTTCAACCAGTTCTTGATGTTGTTTCAGCTGGATTTGTTTGTGTCGATACCTCCATAATAGAACAATGACGATGATGCAACTAAATCCTAATAATAAGAAGAGAACTGCAATTTTATTCCGTTGGTTTACAATAATAAGCGATTTGTTTTCGGCCGCTATGCGCTCGTAATTATATTTCTTCTCCATTCCGGCAAAGCTCGTTGCGAGAGATTGTTTAAATAAAGAGTCTTTCTGGGTAGCGTATTGTTTTGAGTAGGCGATAGCCTGTGAGTAATTCTTCTCTTTTTCTGCAATTTCTTGTAATAGCAAATAGCAGTCTGGAGTTTTATTTCCTCCTTGTAAACACTTGTTTAAATAAAGTTTGGCAGAATCTATCTCTCCTAATTTTATGTAAATGGCAGAGATGCTTGTCCACTTTCCAAAATCATACACATCTGAATAATTTAGCGATTTTCTTGCATACAGTAAAGCTTCTCTGTAATCGTTCTGGTAATAGTGAGATAAGCTTATGATGCTATAAATTGAGGATAGCAATGGACTATCATGTATAGATTTGGCTGTGTTTTCTGCATTTTTATAATAGGATAGTGCTTTTTTGAAATTGTAGGACAAATAATATCCGTATCCAATTTTCATTAAAGCAATATTTTGGTTTCTGATATTCTTGCCTTTTTTTAACGCATTATATGACAACTGGCTATAGGATATCATACTATCAAGCTGGTTCTGTTCTTCATAAATAGATGCTTTTTCACTATAAATCAGGCCGATCAGTTCGAAATTATTGCTTTGGATGGCAACCGAAAGGGCTTTTAGCAACGCTTCGGCTTGGCCTTGTGCATTTCCTTTATTCCTTTCGCTTCTGGAAAGATAAAAAAACGCATATCCTAGTCTGGTGTAATCTTTTTTGTTCGAGAAGTAATCAACGGCGCGCTGGATCAGGGAGTCGGATCGTATTTCGATGTCGTTCTTGTCATACGCCTGACTTAATAGAAGTGAATACAAGGCAAAATCTTTAGATGATAGAAGCTCTTTCGGCTGCTGGATTTTTTTGAGCCATAGCAGGGCACTGTCGGGCGATTGCTCCATAATTTTATCTGCCTTCGATAGTAGCACCGCGTTCTGCTGTGATGAATGTCGACAAGAGCTCAAAACGAATAAAAGAGACAATATACAGACAATGTAGCGCATACAAATATTTTATGAAACAAAGATACGCAAATGATAATGCTTTTCCTTTGTTAGTGACTAAAACTTTGTTTTTGGGGACTAAAGAGTCTTTAATTATTTCGGATTGTATATAAGGAAGAGCAGTATCATTTGTAACTAACCGGAGTATCTTTGTCTAATTTATCTTCCGCTAAAACATAAGTGTTGTCATGTATTGTTCTTGTAGACAAGAGCGTAATTTCAAATAAGAAATGCAACTCTTAGGTAGAAAAAAACTCTTTCAGGGGCATGCCCCTGAAAGAGTTTTAGGAATAAATTTCTACTTTTAAGTTGTAATGAAAAAAGTACATTTAACCCCAGAACAAAGGTATACAATCTCTGTCATGCACAAGCAGGGTTGTAGCCAAATAATGATCGCCCGTACAATCGGCAAAGACAAATCGGTAGTAAGCCGGGAATTGAAGCTCAATGCAAATTTGAAAGGCAAATATTCGTTTGAATATGCACAAGACATGGCGGAGCTACGGAAAGAACGCATGAAGAAACCACGTAAACTCCTGCCTGAGTTGAAGCGGAAAATTATTGCCATGATCCACGATGATTATTCTCCACAACAAATTAAAGGCCGGTTAGCAATTAAAAATGAAGATTTTGTCAGCCATGAGACCATTTACAAAATCATCCGTCAAGATAAACTTCAGGGCGGAACCCTTTGTGAACATACCAGACATCGGCTTAAACATCGAAAGCGTCCTGTTGGCAAAAAAATAGCGATAAAAAACCGTGTATCAATAGACCAAAGACCCGAGGTGGTCAATCTTAAGAAACGGTTCGGGGATTGGGAAATTGACACTATCGTAGGGGTAAACAACAAGGGGGCAATTGTCACAATGGTGGAAAGACAAACCGCCTTTATGATGATGGAAAAACTTGAACATGGGAAAAGTGCCAAAGAATTGACCAAAACTGTAGTGCAATTGTTGACCGCATACATAAACAGCGTCCATACAATAACCGGAGATAACGGAACTGAATTTGCGGATCATCAGACTATCGCTAAAAAACTCAAAACAAGCTTCTTCTTTACTCACCCATATGCTGCTTGGGAAAAAGGTCTAATTGAAAATACCAACAAACTTATCAGACAATACATCCCTAAAAAAACAAATCTTGAACAGCTAAATCAACAACAAATCAAACAAATACAACATAAATTAAATAACAGACCAAGAGCTAAACTCAATTTTTATTCCCCTAAAGAATTGTTTTTCCTAAATTTGAATACCTAAATGTTGCATTCTGTTGTTGAAACTACCGAGGACCGAATGTGTTTTGCCAAATTGTAAATTTAATAGTAATTTTGTCATTTGTATTTAGTTCTCTATTTCTTATCACGTTGGTTGTACACGTACGACTAATAATCGATTGACTTTAATATCTCCTGATATGATTAAAAGAATTGTAGTAAGTTCCGTCTTGTTCCTTATAACAATAGTGGCATACCCGCAGTTTACTGCGTCTGGTACTGGAAAATATATTCAGGTGACTGGTAATGCGGTGAAAAACATTGATGCCGTATTTCTTTTCAATGGAATAACCTCCGATAATCAGGTGCAATTTACGGGTTCAGCTTCCAGTTATTCATGGACGACATACGGAGGGACTTTTGTAAGCACTGATTCAAAAATTTCCGTGGAAGACAACACTGGTTATATTTTGACGGTTGATGGCGGCACTCCATATTATATTTGGGTGATTGATTATTCTAAATATCTGGCGTCGTTGAACAGTTTGACTGTTTTTGAGGGAACGGATAAGTGTAGCAGTATTGCCTTGAATTTCGGGGGAACGATTCCTGATCTGGTATATTATGACAAGAATAATTCGAAGCAGACGTTGACACGGCAATTTAATTTGTCGTATGCTGATCTGGAGTATTCTTCAGGTCAATGGTCGGGCATTACCCGTTCGCAGACGGTAACGGCTCCTATTTCATCCATTCAGGTGGATGCTCCGTATAAAGATACCTCTTTTACCCTCTCTGGCGATCAGTATGCTACCCTGTTGGGAATAACAGCATCTGTCGCTTCGGATACTTACACAGCGATACGGGTGGAATGCCATCCGGAGGGAAGTATCGTGGAACGCGATGCTGCCAATGAGTCGGGTCGTAAAATAAGTACTCTTGAAGGTTCCGGGCCTCTTAATGTTTCGCTGAAGAGTAATGCGAACTTACCGGTTACGCAATTTTATGAATGGAAAATTTATAATGTAGTTAGCCCAAATAATTATTTACGTTATACTGATACGGATTTACGGTATGTTTTTAATGAAACGGGAACTTATAAGGTATTGCTGACGGTAACCAATAGTGTCGGATCCTGTTCGTATACTGATTCGTTGAATGTTATAGTGAGCTCTTCATTTATCGATGTTCCGAATGTGTTTACTCCTAATGGGGACGGCAAAAATGATCAGTTCAGGGTATCGTACCGATCTATTGGCGACTATAAAATATTGCTTTATTCGTCATGGGCAGGGAGAGTGTATACTTCTACCGATCCGGCTCAGGGCTGGGACGGTAGAGTCGGTGGACGATTGGCTCCTCCGGGAGTATACTATTATTTGATTACGGCGACCGGAACGGATGGAAAGAAATTCAAACTGAAAGGAAATGTTAATTTGCTGAGAAGCAAGGGTGCAAACTAATCGGCTTAATATCATCGAAATGTATAATGGTGTAGCAACGGTCAGCTTGCTTGTTATTTCAAATATTTTTATGACAATGGCTTGGTATGGACATCTGCGTATGCGCGAATTTTCTTGGTTCGGGTCATTGCCTTTGTTTGTTGTTATATTGATTAGCTGGGGTATTGCCTTTTTTGAATACTGTTTTCAGGTACCAGCCAATCGGATTGGATTTCAGGGTAATGGCGGTTCGTTTTCGTTAATGCAGTTGAAAGTCATTCAGGAGGTAGTAACTCTCTCAGTTTTTATCGTATTTTCCATTATTGTCTTTAGAATAGACGTGCGATGGAATCATATTCTTGCCATGTTGCTCATGGTGGGTGCTGTTTATCTTGTTTTTAAAAAATAAATTATTTTACTTTATAATGAGCGGTCACGAACTGATTTTTTTTATAGGCTTTCTTTCTCTGATTTTTGTTGTATTGGCAATTGATCTGGGTATTTTCAATCGGAAAAGTCACGAGGTCTCTTTTAAAGAGGCTACTATTTGGACAGTGGTGTGGACTATCTTGTCTCTATGCATTTATTTATTTATCGGGGCATACGGAGATATGATTCATAGTGTGGATTCATTTTCTAGATTGCAGGATATCAATCAACTGCATGGACATGGATTGAACTTGAATCCGACGTTAGATCTGGATGCCAATCTGAGTGTTTACAGAAAAGCGTTATCACTCGAATTTCTTACGGGTTACCTCATTGAATATGCTCTTTCCGTAGATAATATCTTTGTGATTATTATGATTTTTATGAGCTTTAGCGTGCCGAAAGCGTATTATCACCGAGTGTTGTTCTGGGGCATTCTGGGAGCAATAATTATGCGGTTTATCTTTATTTTCCTCAGTGCAGCTTTGATTCAACGTTTTGAATGGATCATGTGGATCTTTGGGGCATTACTGATATTTACGGGGATCAAAATGTACATCGATAAGGATAAGGAGGAGAAGATCAATGTGTCCAAACATCCGGTTGTACGTCTTGCTTCAAAATATTTTGCGGTACATCCTCATTTTGTAAAGGATCATTTCTTTACTCATATTGATGGCAAACGCATGATTACCCCGTTACTTCTGGTTGTTTTTGTGGTTGAATTTTCCGACGTGTTGTTTGCCGTCGATTCTGTTCCGGCTATATTTTCGGTCACCAAGGATCCGTATATTGTGTTTGCGTCCAATATCTGTGCAATTCTTGGTTTAAGGTCGCTGTTCTTCCTCATATCAAATGTGATGAATCTTTTCCATTACTTGAAGATCGGGCTGGCAGTCTTACTGACATTCATCGGCGTGAAAATGCTTTTGGGGATCTTGCATATTCACATTGCTACAGGACCTTCTTTATTGGCAGTCGTAGGTATTTTGGGCATTAGCATACTGGCATCGGTCATTTTTCCACAGAAAGAGACAAAAGAGGAATAAAATGAAAAGGGCAATTCCTGATATGGAATTGCCCTTTTCATTTTATCGTCCAATTCGGAGCTATTTTGCTCTTTTCAATATTTCATCCGCAATGCGTGCCGCCGAATCTTTTTGTGCCAGATTCATACTGTTCGTTGCGAGCTGCTCTAGTCGGAGATGGTTTTTAATAAGTTTGAGAGCCTCCGGAATAAGTGCTTCTTTGGCCTCAACGTCTTTAATCATTATCGCAGCATCTTTATTGACCAGCGCCAGGGCATTGTGCGTTTGATGATCTTCTGCCACGTTGGGCGAAGGAACCAATATCGAAGGTTTACCAAGTAGACAAAGCTCCGAAATGGAGCTAGCTCCTGCGCGTGAAATGACCAGGTTGGCAATAGCGTAGGCATAATCCATTCGGGCAACAAAATCAGTCAAGATAATATTTTTGTTGAGATGGGGTGTTGCTAACGCACGAAGACTTTCAATATAAATCTTTCCAGCTTGCCAAATGACCTGTATATCTGATTGTACCAATAAATCAAGATGTTTGAGTAAGCTTTGGTTTAGAGTGCGTGCACCAAGGCTTCCTCCGATGACCAGTAGAGTCTTCTTGGCGGGATCGAGGTTGAAGAACCGGTAAGCGTCTTCTTTTTTATTCGGATCGAGTTGGAGATCCTGGCGGATAGGATTGCCCGTTAGAATAATTTTTTCTTTGGGGAAGAATCGCTCCATACCCTCATAAGCCACACAGAAACAAGCAGCTTTGTCGGACAAAAGTTTGTTGGTAACTCCGGCAAAAGAGTTCTGCTCTTGCACGATGACCGGAATGTTGAGTTGTGATGCGACTTTCAATGTGGGGCCGCTGGCATATCCGCCTACTCCGATAACCGCATTGGGTGCAAAGTCTTTTACAATTTTTCGAGCCCTATACATCGATTTGGCAAGTAGATAGAGCGTTTTTACGTTGCGCAACATGTTTTTACGGTCGAAACCCCGGATGGGAAGTCCGATAATCGGATAACCGGCGGCAGGTACCTTTTCCATCTCCATCCGGCCTTCAGCTCCGATGAAGAGAATTTGAGCATTTTCTACTTTTGCTTTTAATGCATTGGCAATGGCAATGGCCGGAAAAATATGACCTCCGGTGCCGCCTCCGCTTATGATAAATTTATTGGGCTGATTCATTTGCTATTGTATTTGTTTCTGACGAATCATTCTTCTGTTTCCCCTTTTTGAAATAACGGGTTACGCTCAGAATAATTCCAAAGTAGACGCTGGTAACCAAAATAGATGTTCCTCCACGGCTGATGATAGGTAAAGGTTGGCCGGTAACAGGGCCAAGATGCACGGTGACACCCATACTTACCATTGCTTGAATGACAATCATCAGCGTAAGTCCGATGACCAGTAACGAGGGGTAAGGATCGTTGCAGCGCCAGGCTATTTGTCCCGCTCGGAACAACAGGAAAAGATAAAGTGCCATCACAAATATTCCGCCAAGAAGACCTGTTTCTTCTACGATAATGGCATAAATGTAGTCGGCGTAGGCTTGCGGCAGATAGTTGCGTTCGAGACTATTACCCGGAAATACTCCGATAACGCCACCACGGGCAATAGCAATTTGTCCGTGCATGACCTGATAATTTTCGTCGGTAATTACGTACTTATCTTTGTCTGTTTTGTTGTGCTGGAGAAAGCGAGAAATACGGTTTTCCCAGGTGTAGTAACGGTTAAATGCTTTCGGCCGATGACTTTCTGGTACAATATGCATAACTGCGATTAAGAGCAATATAGCAACGCCGATGCCTGCCAATAGCATTCCTAATTTCTTGAAGGGAACACGGCCGATGACCATCATTAGAAAGACAACTCCAAACAGAATACCTGCGGTTGACAGGTTTTCAAGACAAATTAGACCACAGATTACGACCGTGACCACAACGATTTTTATAAACGATTTGTTGAGATCCTGAGCGTTTTTTGCTTTGGCAATGAGGTCGGCAACTACCACTAGAAGAGATATTTTGGCAAATTCCGAAGGTTGGAACTGAATACCGCCTACTCCGATCCAACGTTTGGCATCGTTGGCATTCACCCCTTTTAACAGAGCATATACCAATGCTAATGCTGAGATGGCTAGCAAAATGTAGGCAAACTTATTGATGCTTTTATAGTTAATCATGTGAACACCAGCAACGATAGTAGCACCAAGCGCCAGAAACATGGCATGTCGAAGCATTGGGGCTGCATGGTTGGAAGCTCTGAATGCCAGAGAACTACTGGCGCTGTAAAGTTCCACGATAGAGATCATGCAGAGCAGAAAAAATACTGTCCATATAACCGAATCGCCCTGAAAATATTTTTTTAGGAAATCACGCATACCAAGTACGGTTTAATCGATTTATTTTTGTTTTTTCTTGTGCTCCCGGAGCCACTTTTCATATTTTTCTTCGTTTTCGTACCAAGCCATCCATCCGATAACCGTGCCTCCCAATGCAATAGTCAGAGTGGCTCCTATCATTCTTCCGATGGAAAGCGAATGGCCGGAGACCAGAAACAGAACCAGAAACATGGCATAGATAGTAAAACCGATGCTGAGGCCGACTGTGATGCAAAACGGCCATTTCCCTTTGTTGTGCCAGAATTCCCATTTGGCAATTCTTTTTTTTGAATAGTACATGAGCATAATCGAGGAATTGATTGTTTAGAGTTTTCGTACGTGTTCTTTAAATTGAGTACCCCGATCTTCATAGTTCTGGAAAAGATCGAAGCTTGCGCAACAGGGCGATAGTAAAACAGTATCTCCTTTGGCTCCATTTTCGTAAGCCGTTTTTACTGCCGTTTCTATTGACTGTACATCGAATGTCTTTTTGGCCATTTTATCGAAGAAATCATGTAGTTTGTGGTTATCCAGACCCATGAAAATGAGCGTGTGCGCTTTCTGCCGGACGAGCTCTTCTATTTCGGTATAGTCGTTTCCTTTGTCGGTGCCGCCCAGAATCAGAATGACCGGGGTTGTCATGCTTTGAAGTGCATACCAACACGAATTTACATTCGTGGCTTTGGAGTCGTTGATAAACCGTATACCGCGTACAGTTGCTACATATTCCAATCGATGTTCTACTCCCTGAAAATTGCTGAATGACTGGCGGATTACCTCGTTTTTGACATTGATGATGTCGGCGGCTAAGCCTGCTGCCATCGAATTGTAGAGGTTGTGAACGCCCTGAATTGCCAATTCTCCCTGCGGAATAGAAAACGGATCGTTAATGTTGAATACGATATTGCTATTCTGAATATATGCTTTTTCATCGGCTTTCTTCTCCAGCGCGAAAGGTACGCAGTTGGAGGCAATATCTCTCTTTTCCAGCTCGGCGGTGATTACGGGATCGTCGTTCCAGTAGATGAAAGCATCTTCGGCTGTCTGGTTCTGGATAATACGAAATTTGGAGTCGATGTAATTCTGAAATTTATAATCGTAGCGATCGAGGTGATCGGGGGTGATATTCAATAAAATGGCAACATCGGCCTTGAAGTTGTACATGCCATCCAACTGGAAGCTGCTCAGCTCTACCACATAATAGTCGTAATTGCATTCGGCTACCTGCCAGGCGAGACTTTTACCGATGTTTCCGGCCAATCCCACGTTTAATCCGGCATTTTCCAAAATGTGATAAATCAACGAGGTAGTGGTGGTTTTACCATTACTACCCGTGATGCAGATCATTTTTGCGTTGGTATACCGTTTGGCAAATTCTATTTCGGAAATGATCGGAGTACCCAACCCACGGAGTTTTTTAATGATGGGCGCTTTTTCGGGAATTCCCGGGCTTTTGATTATTTCGTCGGCTGCAAGTACGATGCTTTCGGTGTGAGCGCCCTCTTCCCAGGCAATGTGGTATTTTTCCAGCATCTCCTTATACTCGGGTTTGATCTTTCCAAAATCGGATACGAAGATGTCGAATCCCTCTTTTTGTGCCAGAACTGCTGCTCCGATGCCACTTTCAGCAGCTCCCAATACAACTATTTTTTTTGCCATGGCAGTGAATTTACAATGTATTTTGTGCGTTTTATCTCATCTTCAGGGTGATGATGGTCAATGCTGCGAGTATTAGGCCTACCATCCAGAAGCGGATGACAATTTTAGATTCGGGAATAGGTTGATACGGACGTTGAATCAGCGCCTGAATGCCTGAATTGCCGGCTTTTTGAAAATGGTGATGTAGTGGCGCCATCTTGAATATTCGCCGGCCTTCGCCATATTTTCGTTTGGTTCGCTTGAAATGTGCCACCTGAATCATAACCGATAAATTTTCGACTAAGAAGATTCCGCACAAAATTGGAATTAAAAGCTCTTTGTGAATGATGATTGCGAATACGGCAATGATGCCACCGATGGTCAAACTACCGGTATCTCCCATAAATACCTGCGCGGGAAAGGCATTGTACCATAAGAAACCTACCGTTGCACCGATGAATGCTGCCGCGAAGACTACCAGTTCGCCCGCGTTGGGAATATACATAATGTTGAGGTAGGAGGCGTAGTTGATATTGCTCGACAGGTACGCCAATATGCCGAGCGTGACCCCAATGATGGCCGAGGAGCCGGTCGCCAGCCCATCAAGACCATCGGTCATGTTCGATCCGTTCGATACGGCGGTAACAATAAATATGGTGACCAGAATGAAGAGTATCCAGCCCCAGGTTTGAGCCTGATCGCCCAGCGCGCGGAACGGGCGGGCATAGTCGAAGTTGTGATTCTTTAGAAAAGGAATGGTAGTCTGTGTCGATTTGAAATCGTAGTTACGGTACAAAACCACCTCTTCTGCCTGTCCGGTATATTTAACTCCTACATTCTCACGCATTACAACCTGCGGACTGAGATATAAAGTGAGGCCTACAATCAGTCCGAGTCCGATTTGACCTATGATTTTAAAACGTCCCTGAAGCCCCTCTTTGTTCTTGCGGAACACTTTGATATAGTCGTCCAAAAAGCCGATGCAACCCAACCAAATGGTGGAGATGATCATCAATATGGTATAGACATTATGCAAAATACCGAACAGCAAGACCGGTATCAGAATAGCAATGATAATGATGATACCTCCCATTGTCGGAGTGCCCTTTTTGGCCAGCTGACCCTCCAGTCCCATATCGCGGATGGTCTCTCCGATTTGTTTTTTCTGAAGGTACATGATGATGCGACGTCCGATTAGCGTAGCTATCAACAACGAGAAGATGAACGCCATGCCGGCACGAAAAGAGATAAATCCGAACATGCCGGACCCCGGAACGTGCAATTCGTGGAGATATTGAAATAAATAGTACAACATTTGGTTAGGTTTTGATAGGTGGGATTATGGTGTATTATTGCATTGAAACAAAGAATGAACGGACGACCTCTTTGTCGTCGAAATGGTGTTTTACACCTTTTACAATCTGATAATCTTCGTGACCCTTACCGGCAATGAGAACAACATCTCCTTTTTTTGCCAACATGCAAGCCGTACGGATTGCCTGCTCTCGGTCGGGGATGGTCAGAGTGCCTTTTTTTTCATCGTCAGTCAGGCCGGCCAGCATGTCGTTGAGAATATCCATCGGCTCTTCATCGCGTGGATTGTCGGAGGTGAATATCACTTTGTTGCTGGCACTAACAGCTTCGCGCGCCATCATCGGACGCTTGCCTTTGTCGCGGTTACCACCACAGCCGACTACCGTAATTACCTCACTCTTGCCATTCACAATATCGTTGATGGTGCCCAATACATTTTTCAAGGCATCCGGGGTGTGCGCGTAATCGACAATTGCCGTAAAGCCGTTTGGCGAGCGCAATGCTTCGAAACGACCGGATACCGGATGCAGGCTGCTCAAATGAACCAATACTTCGTGTTCGTTGCAACCCAACAAGACCGCCGTACCAAATACCGCCAACAGGTTGGATACGTTAAACCGGCCGATAAAAGGAACCGCTACTTCCGTATCGTTCATGTGAAGCACCATCCCGTCGAAATTTTCTTCAATAATTTTACCTCTGAAGTCGGCTAGTGTTCGTGTCGAATATGTTTTTTTGCTCGCTTTTGTATTTTGAAGCATCACCATTCCGTTTTTGTCATCGAGATTGGTGAGCGCAAAGGCCGTTTCGGGCAGATCGTCGAAAAACCGTTTTTTTGCTTTGAGGTAAGCCTCGAAGGTTTTATGGTAATCGATATGATCGCGGGTGATATTGCTGAAAATGCCACCGGCAAACTGTAATCCGGCAATACGGCGTTGATCGATGGAGTGGGAGCTTACCTCCATAAAAGCATATTCGCATTCTTCGGAAACCATTTCGGCCAGTAGTTTGTTCAACTCAATCGGATCGGGAGTGGTGTGGGTTGCCTCTATGGGGCGTTCGTCGATGTAATTGCAAACGGTTGAAAGCAATCCGCTTTTGTGTCCGAATTTACGGAAGAGCTGATATAATAATGTGGCAGTGGTTGTTTTGCCGTTGGTACCCGTTACGCCGACTAATGTCAGTTTAGCCGAAGGGTTGCCAAACCAGGCATGGGCAATTTGTCCCAATGCTTCCGAACTGTTATCGGTAAGGATAAAGGTAGTCTTGTCGGTCTGGGTAGCGGGAAGCTCTTCGCATACGATGGCGAGTGCGCCCTGTTCTATTGCTTTTCCGATATATTGATGTCCGTCGGTTGCTGTGCCGCGCGTGGCGACAAACAGAGAACCTCCGGTTACTTTGCGTGAATCGAATTGGATGTTACTAATTTCAAGGTCGGTCGATCCTGTCGTTTGGATAACTTTCACCGACTGAATAAGAGATGATAATTTCATTTGTATTTTGTTCTGTTTCGATATAAACGATTTATTGCAATGTAAGTACGATCGTTTGTCCTTTGTACGGATAAGCTCCTGCTGTTAGCGATTGTGTAATTACTTTTCCCCGACCAATTAATTGTGCCCGCAATCCGATATTTTCCAGCAAATATACAGCATCTTTAGCCCCTAATCCAACAACATTTGGAATGGTATTGGGAGTGCGGTTCATTGGGCGTATCTGTACACTGTTGGCATCCGATAGGGTCTGAATCCATGGGTTGCTGCCTTTGTCTCCCATAAAATTGATTGCCAACCGAGAGAGTACCGTCTGCACTTCGGCGTAATTACCGCCTTTTACATTCGGAATCTTAGGCAAGTTTGCAATTCTTGGAATTTCCTGAGGCTTTACCGTAATTTTTTTTGCATACACCAGTTCGGCAATGCTTTTTACAACCGCTCCTGACATGTGACCGCCGGAAGCAGCTCCGATTTGGGGTTCGCGAATGACACATATAACGGTGTAGCGCGGATTGTTGGCAGGAAAATAGCCACAAAATGATACCTGATGGGTAACTCCGTTCGATTTGTAACCGGCACTTCCTTTCGAGATTTGCGCGGTACCCGACTTCCCGGCTATTTGAACGTAGGGCGATGCAACGCTCTTACCTGTTCCGTATTTTACAACCCCTTCAAGCATCGATCTGATTTTTGTTAAGGTTGTCGGTTTGCAGATAGCTTCGTTAATGGTTTCGGTTGTAAACGATTTGATTACTTTACCATCCCGTTGGATCGATTTGACCAAAAACGGACGAATCATTTTTCCTCCATTGGCGATAGCATTGTAAAAAGCCAGCGTGTAAATAGGGGGCATTCCTATTTCATATCCTATTGACATCCATGGTAACGTGGTGTTTGACCAAATTGAATGTTTGTCGTTCGGATGCTTGATGTGAGGTGTTCCTGAGCCGGGAATGTCGAAGTGCATTTTCTGATTGAGCTTCATGCTATAAAGCTTGTCGACAAATGCAGCCGGATTGTTTTTGTAGGCATTGTAGATGGCTCGAGATACACCGACATTTGATGAATACCAGATGGCTTGAGCCACTGAAATTTTATGATAACCACCACGATTTGCATTGTGATCTTTCATTATTTGCCCGAAAAACGAGTAAAGTCCGTTGCCGGTATCGATGGTATCGTTTTCCGATAGTAAACCATCGTCGAGTGCTGCCATAACAGAGGCTACTTTGAAGGTCGATCCGGGTTCTCCCTGATCGGCAAATGCTTCGTTGCGACGCTCGGCATAGCTCCCGTCCGGCAGACGGCTCAGGTTGGCTACCGCCTTGATTTCACCCGTATTTACCTCCATTACTACCGCGCATCCTTCGTTGGCTTGCAGTGCGGTCAGTTCTCTGAGGAGCGAACTTTCTGTAATGTCCTGAATGGAAACGTCGAGTGTAGTATAAATATCTGCACCGTTGTCGGGAGCAACTGCTACCACGTTTTCCCACCGGCCTGCAATGCGTTGTCGGGAGAAAACCCCGGATTTGCCTTTCAAAATCGAATCGAATGCAAGTTCGATGCCATTTTTACCTCCGCGAGCTCCGTCGCCGTAAATATCGCCGATGGTGCGGCTACCGAGGTCGCCAAACGGACGAACACGACGGGCATATACCTCTTCGCACAGACCGCTTTTGATTTTCCCCATGTTGAATAACGGGAATTTCCTAATTTGTTGCATGTCGGAGAAAGAGACCAAATAAGGGTAGATCAAGAAGCGTTTGTCAACTCTTTTGTAGGCATTGATAAGGCTTCGTTTGTATTCGTCTTTCGATTTGTCACCCAGTTTTCGCGAAAGGGCGGTGGCCAAAGAGTCTACTTTTTCGCTGAAAAGGGACTTCTCGTGATTCTTCAAGGTGTCGTGCAGCGCGTCGGCACGCATGTCCATGTAGAGGTAATATTTTGGCAAAGTGCTGGCCAATAGCTCTCCATCGGCGGCAAAAATGTTGCCCCGGGTGGCGGGAGCTTCTCTGTCGGCCTGAGTGAGTCGCGAGGCGAGTTTCATCCAGATCGGGCGCTCAAATACCTGTATGTCTATTATTTTGAATACGATAGCGGCTGCTACTGCCAGTATCACTACGTACACGATACCGAACCGAAGCAATATGTCACGGCGATCATTGTTCATTTTCGTCTACTTTTATGGCAGGTTCTGAAGATGGCTGCAGATCGATGCCTTTGCTGGTTACTTCCGTGCTTACCTGCGATTGCCGACTGATCTGCATCAGAATGGACGAAGTGGTGAGCGCTTCGTATTTTGCATTGGTGAGTTGCTCTTTCAATCGGTTGATTTTTACAATCTGTTGCTCGCAGGCAAAGCGGTTGTCGATGTAAAATATGGCAATGACACAAAACAGAAGGAAAAGAAAAACCTGACTCCGGACAAATTCGGTAGTCAGAATATCTCCATTCATCCATTGACGAAAACCTCTCTTTTTTGAGGTTTCAGTTCCCGCTTCGTTGGGTTGTGATTGCATTTCGGTTGATTCCATCTTTCTCTTTCTCCTATTTATTCACTTTTTCGGCTACTCTTAATTTGGCGCTTCGTGCCCGCGGGTTTGTTTGTACTTCGTCGTCGGTCGGCACAATCGGTTTATTGTTAATGGCTTTGAGCGGAGCCTGAATGTTTCCGTAAAAATCTTTTTGCAACTTTCCCTCCATGTTGCCGCTACGGATAAAATTCTTCACCATGCGGTCTTCGAGCGAGTGATACGTTATCACCGCCAGTCGCCCGCCCGGTTTTAGCAGTCCAGGTACCTGCATGAGCAACTCTTTCAACGTACTCATTTCGTCGTTCACTTCAATGCGGATGGCCTGAAATGCTTTGGCCAGATCCTTTTTCTCGCGTTCGAATTTAAAAAACGGTTGCAGTATCTCCAGCAGTTGGTTGATCGTAGTGATTTTATTTTGGGCTCTGGCCTTTGCTATGGCAGAGGCAAGTTTGCGGGCATTGTTCAACTCTCCGTAGTTGTAGAAGAGGTCTGCCAATTTTTCTTCGGAATAGGTGTTGATGATTTGTTCGGCGCTGAGGGTGGCTTTTTTGTTCATCCGCATATCGAGGTTGCCATCGAAGCGAAAGGAGAAGCCCCGGTCGGCGCTATCGAAATGGTGCGACGACACCCCTAAATCGGCAAGAATGCCGTCGACCTGTTCTACGCCGTGGTACTTAAGAAAATTGGTAATGTGACGAAAATTGCTGCGCACAAAGATGAAACGCTCATCGTCAGGACGGTTGTTGTAGGCCTCTTCGTCCTGATCGAAGCCAAGTAGTTTTCCGTTTTTGCCGAGATGATTGAGTATCTCTCGGGAATGTCCACCTCCTCCGAAAGTGACGTCAACATACACTCCATCCTGGCGAATGTGCAATCCGTCAATGGTTTCGTGCAATAGTGCAGGTATGTGGTATGCGTTCATAATAGGATATTTGGCGAATTATTCCTTTGGTTTCGACATAATTTGCTGCAGTTGATTGGTAAATTCTTCGGGAGTTAGTTTCGCTTTTTCGAAATTGCCCTTTGCCCATAAGGAGAAGGTGTCGAGCATCCCGACGAACTGAACTTCGTTGCCGGCGCCAATCAATTGAAGGTGTTTTTTCGGAATAAGAACCCGTCCCTGTGAGTCGATATCGAGCCATTCGGCTTCCGAAGCGAATTGCATCAAAACAATTTGGTGTTTCGGATTCCACTCGTCGAGCCCGTTTTGCAGAGTCGCTAATTTCTGGGTCCACACCGTTTCCGGGTAAAGCATAAGACTGTTGCTGTAGGGATCTTTTCGCATCACGAGACGGTTGTTTTCGCCTTCCTGAAGCGCTCTGCGATAATGAGCCGGAATGAAGATTCTGCCCTTTACATCGGCTTTTGCATCACTATTTCCTATAAAAACGGACATGTTGGTTCTAAACTACATAAGATGATGTAAAGATAGATATAATTTTTTATTGCCCCACAATTCCCCACTTTAAAACACTATGAATAGTTTCCAACACTTTTTCAACAACTTTTATTGGAATTCTTAAAATCGAGATCTTAACAATATCGTCATAATTCGTTGACAATTAGTGGATATTGTGTATTGCTTTGTTTTGCAGGTTTTTGAGTTTGTTTTGTGAAAACTTTGTGTCGAAGAAGAGGTTGTACTTGTGTATGCAACAAAAAATTAATGTACTCTCTCTGTCAGATTGTTCGATAATTATGTTTACTTTTGTCCGGTTTTTTTACTAAACATATGATTGAAATTATTCCTCCTGTAGACACGGAACTGCTTCTAAATGAATTGACGGCTGACAAGCTTCTGCGTCCTACCAACAAAGCCAATAATCATATTTATGTCGTTACGGCTCACGATTCACCCCATGTGATGCGGGAAATTGGTCGTTTGCGCGAACTTTCCTTTCGTTCTTCCGGCGGTGGAACCGGCCTTGAAATGGATATGGACGAGTTTGACACCATGGAAGAACCGTACCGCCAACTGATTGTGTGGAACGAGGAAGAAAAAGAGATTATGGGCGGTTATCGGTTTCTACACGGGCAAGATATGAAGTTTGACACTGGTGGACAACCTATTGCCGTTACTTCGCATATGTTTCATTTTTCTCCCAAATTTATTGCCGAATATTTACCCAAAACCATCGATTTGGGTCGGGCCTTTGTTCAACCGGCCTATCAATCGTCGCATAGAGGAGCCAAAAGTTTGTTTGCATTGGATAATCTCTGGGATGGTCTGGGGGCACTTGCAACGGAAGAGCAAACGGAATATCTCATTGGCAAGGTGACTATCTATCCTGATTTTAATGCCGAAGCCCGTGATATGATCCTCTATTTTATGTATCGTTATTTCAATGACGATGAAGGATTGGTAGCTCTAAAAGAGGACGATTTTCGTCCTTCGGAGTCCAAGATGCAACAATACGATGCTTTTTTTCACGAGAAGACATTTAAGGATAATTACCGCAAATTGAACCTTGAAGTCCGTCGGCTTGGAGTAAATATTCCGGCATTGATTAATGCATATATAGGCCTTTCTCCTACGATGAAAACATTTGGAACCGGTATAAATCAGGAATTTGCCAATATTTACGACACGGGAATTATGATTACGGTAGCTGATATTTTCGAAGAAAAACGACGTCGTCACATTGAACCTTACCTCCGGTACAAAGCCAGTTTCTTCGGAAGCCCTTTTTGATCGTACCTCATTTGTTCATTGTGTTTTTTTTGTTCGCATTCTTCCACAATTTTGTCCAGCGCTTCGCAATAGCCCAGTTTGCCGTTAATCAGTATGGCATTGTCTACTTTTGCCGTAATGCATAAGCGGTTATCCGACAGGCGATAGATCGCCTGATAAAAAACATAACGGATTCCTTCTTTTTTCAGATAGAGTTTGGAGATAAATTCTTCCGTTGGTCGCAATGATGACTTGAAAGCCATGTCAAGGCGAACCACCACGGCATCAATTCCCTGATTGTGCAGTTCGGAGAAACTTACTCCCCGGGTCAAAAGAAATTCGTGGCGGGTATGTTCGAAATAGTGCTGGTAATTGGCATTGTTGACAATTCCCTGAAGATCACATTCGTAGTCGCGAACTTTCATTGTGAGTTCGTAGATGTATGGTTGTGCAGCCATAAGCTCTGTTTTTAAGTCTGCCTGTTAGCTAATTAGCAGAGTGGTTGAGGTCTTTGTTTTCGGAGTGCAAAGGTACGGAAATATTTGAGGAAACTTGGAAATTAACAATGAGGCGTTCGGTCTCCGATTGTCTCAAACTTTTTGTATATTTGCCCCTAGCGGTCGCCTTTCTGGCGAATCTGTCTCTAATTGTAATTGTACCATTAGAATGCACACGGCATCTCCATTTATATTGCCCTTAAGTAGCCCAACGCTGATATTCGCTGTCGTGTTGTTGGTGATACTTTTCTCTCCCTTGCTGCTCAATCGTTTGAGGGTGCCTCCACTGGTGGGTTTGGTGCTGGCCGGTATTGCGCTGGGTCCTTCCGGATTCAACGTGCTTTCGAATGACGATAGTTTTCACCTCTTTGGGAATGTGGGTTTGCTTTATGTGGTTTTCATGTCGGGGGTTTCTATTGAGATCAACGATTTAAAGAAAAACCGGATTAAAGGAGGGGTGTTTGGCTTTTATTCCTTTGCCGTGGCATTGTTGTTGGGTCTTTTGTCCGGTATTTACCTGCTACATTTTAGTTTTGCTACGTCGGTGTTGCTAGCCGGCATATATGCTACGCACACAATGGTGGCATATCCGGTTGTAAGTCGTTTTGGCCTGGGAGCGCGGCGTCCAGTCAAAATTGCAACGGTGAGCAGTATTGTTACCGTTACGGCATCTTTGGTGATTCTGACATTGGTATCCAATCAGTTTGCGCTCTTGAAAAACAATACGGTCTGGTTCTTGGAAAGCGTTAAGATGGCTTTATTTGCGCTGGTAGTTTTGTGGTTGTTCCCTAAAATAGCGCATTCGTTTTTCAAACGTTTTGAAGATAGCGTGTTGCAATATATTTTTGTATTGTCGTTGGTATTTTTCGGGGCTTTCTTTGCCCAGGTTGCTGGTTTGGAAGGAGTTGTGGGAGCATTTATGGTCGGCATATCTATCAACAAGCTTATTCCGAAAATATCTCCGTTGATGAACCGGTTGGAATTTGTGGGGAATGCACTTTTTATTCCATTTTTCCTTATTTCTATGGGAATGGCCATCAACTTCCGGGTGCTCGGATCCGGGTTTGAAGCTATTCTGGTGGCTGTGGTGATGGTTGTAGTGCCCGTTTGTTCCAAATGGATTGTCGCGTTGCTGACTCAGAAAACATTTTCGATGAATCGCAACGAGCGGCAAATGTTGTTCGGCCTTAGCAATGGACAGGCCGGTATCGCACTGGTTACAATCATGATCGGCTATACCATCACGTTACCTGACGGGTTGCACCTTCTTCCTGATAGTGTGATGGCGGGTTCCGTGTTTATGATTTTGTTCTCGGGAACTATCAGTATGTTGGTGACGGAAGAGTCGGCACGGCGGATATTGTCCGGCGGACGTTTGTCCGATGATTCCGCTGCGGAGGGAAAACGGCGCGAACGGATAATGTTTACGGTTGCCAATCCGCATACGCTCGATCATCTGGTAGAGTTGTCGGTTGCGATGAAGAATTCCCGATCGAAGGAAGATTTATATGCCTTGCGCGTGGTGAACGATAACGATGAGGTACAGTTGGAGCAGGGGAACCGGTTGTTGCAACAGGCGGCGAAGGTGGCATCTGTTTCCGATCAGTGGGTGGAACGTATTTCGCGGTACGACGTGAATGTGGCGAGCGGAATTCTCTATTCGGCTAAAGAGTATGCCATTACGGATGTAGTGATTGGATTGCACCAAAAGCTGAAAACACGAGATACACTCTTCGGACTGATGACTGAGATGTTGCTGAAAGGGGTTAGTTGTTCGTTGTTTATTTATAAGCCGGTTTTTCATCTAAAAAAAACCGCCCGGTTGGTGGTTATTTTGCCTCGCAAGGCGGAGTTGGAGGTGGGATTTATGCGTTGCATCGAGCATGTCGGTAATCTGGCACGAAAACTGCATGTGCCGGTTTTGTTTTATGCTACTCCCGAAACCAGAGCCATTGTTATGCATCATCGTAATCCACATCATGGAATTTCGATTGAGTTTTTTCTGTATCATGCCGTCGAAGAGTTGAATCCTTTGTCGGAGAAAATTGCCGGAGACGATATGTGTGTGTTTTTTGCGGCTCGTCCGAAAGCGATCTCTTTCGATGAGATGTTTGATAATCTTGTGGCGAATTCCATTCAGTCGGATAACGAGCATAATGTTCTGGTGGCGTATCCCGAACAATATGAACAAGCCGATAATGCAGAAGAACGTTTCAGCAGCTTGCACCCATCTCACTATAAATTCGAACGCCTTCACCGCAGCGAACGCTGGATTTTGATTCAGCTGAAACGTGAGTGGAACCGAATCGTACACGCTATTTTCCGAAAATAGATTCCCGTTGACTTGTGTCGTTTATTTTTCTGTTTCAACCGGAATAAACAGGAAAATTTATTCTTGCCGTCACCCACGATAAGCATCCTTTTTTGTAACTTTGAATCGGGAAATACCGTTTCGGCGTTTTCCAATACTTACTTTTTAAATAATTCATCTTTAGCTATATGAATAAATTTGTGCATCTGCACGTCCACTCTCACTATTCTATTCTCGACGGAATGTCGAAAGTGAACGAACTGGTCGATAAAGCGGTGGCTAACGGCATGAATGCTCTTGCCCTGACCGATCATGGAACGATGTTCGGCATCAAAGAGCTTTTCGATTATGCCAATAAAAAGAACGGGAAGGTTAAGGACGAGATTAAGCAGCTGAAAGCACAGATAGAAGATTTGAGAGCGCAGGGAGGAGGCGTTGAAAATGAGATTGCTGTTTTGCAGTCGAAAATTGACGATTGCAAGTCGCACATCTTCAAACCTATTCTGGGGTGCGAAACGTATGTCGCCCGCCGAACCCGTCTCGATAAGTCGACCAAAGAGGACGGAAGCGGACATCATCTTATTTTGCTGGCAAAGAACAAGAAAGGGTATCAAAACCTGTGTAAGCTGATCTCTGCTGCGTGGATCGACGGTTACTACTACCGTCCCCGTATCGACAAGGATATTCTGGACAAATATAAAGAAGGACTGATTGTAAGCACGGCCTGCCTCGGTGGGGAAATTCCGCAAAAGATTTTATCCGGCGATATAGATGGCGCCGAACAATCGATCCTGTGGTTTAAGGAGCGTTTCGGTGATGATTTTTATCTGGAACTGCAGCGGCATAAAACCGATGTGCCTCAGGCGATGGAGGTATATGAGAAGCAGCAGATTGTGAATGCCCGGTTGCTGGAGCTGGCTGAAAAGACGCATACCAAGGTGATTGCTGCCAATGACGTCCACTTTGTCAATCAGGAACATGCCGAAGGACACGACCGGCTGATCTGTTTGAGTACAGGCAAGGATTTCAATGATCCGAACCGTATGCGCTATACCAAACAGGAGTGGTTGAAAACGCCGGACGAGATGGCGGCTATTTTTTCGGATGTTCCCGAAGCGTTACAAAATACGGTAGAGATTGCAGCCAAGGTAGAAGCGTACGATATCGACTCGGACGCGTTGATGCCGATGTTCCCGATTCCTGAAACTTTTGGTTCGGAGCAGGCTTATCGTGAACAATTTTCGGAAGAAAAATTGAGAGACGAATTTGGCGACCGTTTCGATAAATTGGGCGGCTACGATAAGGTGATTCGTATCAAGTTTGAGTCGGACTATCTGCGCGAGCTTACATTCAAAGGTGCCAAAGAACGTTACGGCGATCCGATACAGGGCGAAGCGCTCGAACGAATCGAGTTTGAGCTGGACGTGATGAAAACGATGGGTTTTCCGGGATATTTTCTTATCGTGCAGGATTTTATTCAGTCGGCCCGCGATATGGGCGTTTCCGTCGGTCCGGGACGTGGATCGGCTGCCGGATCGGCCGTTGCCTATTGCTTGAAAATTACGGATATCGACCCGATTAAATACGACCTGCTGTTCGAGCGGTTCCTGAATCCCGATCGTATTTCGATGCCCGATATCGATATCGACTTCGATGATGACGGGCGCGGAGACGTGTTGCGGTGGGTAACTGATAAATACGGCAAAGAGAAGGTGGCGCACATTATCACCTACGGTACGATGGCCACCAAATCGAGTATCAAGGATGTGGCACGGGTGCAAAATTTGCCGTTGCAGGAGGCCAACCGTCTTACCAAACTGATTCCCGACCGCTTGCCCGATGTGGGCGATAAGGCATTAAAGGTAAACATGAAGAACTGTTTGCAGTATGTGCCCGAACTGAAAGCTGCGCGTGAGTCGAGCGACAAAAACCTTTCGGATACACTCAAATATGCCGCCATGCTCGAAGGTACGGTGCGTCAGACCGGTGTTCATGCCTGCGGTGTAATTATCGGGTCGGACGACCTGACCAACTTTGTACCGCTGAGTACCGCAAAAGAGAAGGGGAGCGATGAGGATTTGCTGGTAACGCAGTATGAAGGTTCCGTCATCGAACAGGTCGGGCTGATTAAGATGGACTTCCTCGGTCTGAAGACGCTCTCCATTATTAAAGAGGCGTTGAAAAATATCAAACAATCGCGGAATATCGATCTGGATATCGATAAGATTCCTATCGACGACAAAAAAACATACGACCTCTACAGTAGCGGACACACTACCGGAACGTTTCAGTTCGAATCGGCCGGGATGCAGAAATACCTGCGCGAGCTGCGTCCTACTCAGTTCGAGGATCTGATCGCGATGAATGCTCTTTACCGTCCGGGGCCAATGGAGTACATTCCCGATTTTATCGACCGGAAACATGGCCGGAAACCGATCGTCTACGATATTCCGATCATGGAGCGTTACCTGAAAGATACCTATGGCATTACGGTCTATCAGGAACAGGTGATGTTACTCTCGCGTCTGCTGGCCGACTTTACCCGCGGCGAGAGTGACACCCTGCGTAAGGCCATGGGTAAGAAACTGAAGGATAAGATGGCTCACCTCAAGGTGAAGTTTGTTGAGGGTTGTAAGAAAAACGGCTATGCCGAAGAGGTGGTGCTGAAAATCTGGGGCGACTGGGAGAAATTTGCCTCCTACGCGTTCAACAAATCGCATGCTACCTGCTATTCGTGGATTGCTTACCAGACTGCTTACCTGAAGGCCAACTTCCCTGCCGAATTTATGGCAGCCAACTTAACCCGCAACAAGGACGATATTGCCGAAATCTCCAAATTTATGGATGAGTGTAAGGCGATGGGTATTCCGGTGAAGGGTCCCGATGTAAACGAGAGTCGCCTTACGTTTGTGGCCAACAGCAAGGGCGAAATCCGTTTCGGACTCGGCGGCATCAAAGGTGTTGGCGAGGGTGCGGTAGAGGCCATTGTAAATGAGCGGGAGAAAAACGGACCGTTTGTCAGTATTTTCGATTTTCTGGAACGTGTCAATCTCAATGCCTGTAACCGTAAAGCGGTGGAGAGTTTGATTCTGGCCGGAGCTTTCGATTATTTCAGCGAGGTGAAACGCGAACAGTATTTTGCGTTGAACGACAAAGACGAACTGGTGCTCGACGCGTTGATCCGCTACGGCAATAAGGTACAAAACGACAAGGCCACCATCAGCAATTCGTTGTTTGGGGGGATAGAAGAGGTGGATATTGCCAAACCAGCCATTCCGCCTGCCTCCGACTGGTCGACGCTGGAGCGGCTTAACAAAGAGCGTGAGTATGTGGGTATTTACCTCTCGGCGCATCCGCTCGATGAGTTCGAACTCGACCTGAAATACGGGTGCAACGCCCACATGATCGACTTTAAAGATATCGATGCACTGCGAAACCGGGAGATTGTGGCCGGGGGTATTATCACCGGATTCCGCCAGGGTATGACCAAAACCGGCCGTCCCTTCGGTTCGTTAGTGATAGAGGACTATTCCGGTTCGCACGAGTTTATGCTCTTTGGCAACGACTTTATTGAGTACAACAAATACATGATTCGTGACCTTTTCGTCTGCCTGCGCGGCTCGGTCAAAGAGCGCGGCTCCGACTGGAAGTTCAAGAAAGAGCGCAATCCCGACGAACCGGTGATCTGGGAGTTCAAAATTTCGAAAATAGAGGAGTTGCACAATGTGAAGGGAACGCTTATCAAGTCGCTCAATATCGGTATCGATATCAACCACCTTTCCGACGACCTGATCAGCGACCTGAAAGCCCTTGCATTCGACCAGTCGGTTACCGGTCGCACGTCGCTATTCTTCAATGTGAAAGATGAGGCAAATAATCTGAACATTAAACTATTCGCCCGTAGCAAAGCGATCAATGTCTCCCGGCCGCTGATTCACTACTTAGAAGAGCAGTCAGAGGAAGAGGTGCTGGAATTTGAGGTGAATAAGTAAAGCAAATGCCGGAAGTTAATCACCTCCGGCATTTGCTTTATCAAGGATTCTCCATTTATTATTTTTTCATAATGCTTTCCGATAATAGGCGATAAATCTCCTGCCACTGCGGATGATCGGATAGCTTTAATAAATGTTTTTCCATTACGTTGGCGTCTTTGCGGATGGCCGGTCCCGTTTGGGCTTCGCGGGGCGACAGCGTAGCGATTTTTTCGACGGTTTCCCGAATTAAAGGGTGCAATACATCAAAGGGCAGTCCGGACTCCTTCAGCAGGTCATTGGCAATGGCGAAGAGGTGGTTGGTGAAATTGCAGGCAAAGACGGCCGCCAGATGCAGCTGCCGGCGCTGGGCGGAGGTGGCATCCAATACGCTGTTGCTGATGTCCGATCCGAGTTGTTTGAGAATGTTTGCATCGTCGGCTGTAGAGGCTTCGATGAATAGCGGAACCTGCTTGAAGTCGACCGGTTTCTCTTTCGAAAATGTTTGCAACGGATAGAGCACGCCGCCCCGTTGTTTAACCCCTTCGAAGAGCAACAACGACATGCTTCCGGCGGTATGAACATGTAAGCCGTTCGTTTGCGGATTCTTGCGGATAACCTCTTCCAGTGCCGAATCGCTTACAGCGTAGAGGTAGATGTCGGCTGCTTCTGTTTTTTGGGGATCGTTCGTCCAGCGAGCGTTAACCGTGCGGGCAAGTGCTTCTGCGCTTGCTTCCGTTCTGCTAATTATTTGCAGTATAGTATATCCCGCTCTGTACAAAGCTTGTGCTAGATGGGTAGCCACGTTGCCGGCGCCAATGCAAACAATAGTCATCGTATTCGGCATCGGAATTATCGTTTCCCCTTTTTGACTCCGAACAACAAAATTACTCCGGCAATTATCAGGAGGATGGGCCATACGTATTCGGAAAAATTACGCGTCATTTGGATGATGTCCGATAGGCGCAGAAAGAGCCCGATGACCAGCAGAACGATTCCGATTGTCAGGTTTTTATTGGTAAGCAAAAAAATGAGTCCGGCATATATCGGGTAGTTGCGGAATTCGAAAATATATTGCGCCGCACTGTCGGGAATAACATGCAGGTGGTTCAATAGAAAAAGCACTCCGAAAAAAATCAGCGTGATACCCCAGGATAAACGGTTGTCTTTTTTCATACGATAATAATTTTTTGTCTAACGAGTTGTGAAACCTCATATTACTGGAAGTGTTACAATCCTTTCGGACGTTGTGGAGCAACAAGTTCGTCTTATAGCGTAAAAAAGCATAAAAACAAAGAGTAAAAATGACAGCCTGCGAATTATTTCGCAGGCTGTGTAATTTGATGCGTACTTGCTTACGTACGGCTTGTTATTTCAGTTCCCATGCCAACGCGCTTGCTCCAAGCACGGCCGCATCGGCTTCATTGAGGGCAGAGAAGAGCAATTTCACCTTTCCTTTCCATATCGGCAACAGGTTTTTCTCCATATTGTCGCGCACCGGCGTCAGAATCAGGTCGCCGGCTTTTGCCAAACCGCCGAAAATAATGATGGCTTCGGGAGCGCTGAATGCCACGAAGTCGGCAAAGGCTTCGCCCAGCAGTTTGCCGGTATATTCGAATATTTCGAGAGCAATGGCATCGCCCTTCATTGCAGCTTCAAATACATCTTTCGACGTAATGCTCTCCAACGGAATATTGCGTAAAATACTGCTGTCTTTGCGTGTTTCAAGCATTTCGCGAGCCGTACGGGCAACACCGGTAGCCGAAGTGTAGGTCTCGAGGCAACCTGTCTTGCCGCAACCGCAAACGCGTCCGTTGTTGCGAACAATGGTGGTGTGACCCAGTTCACCGGCAAATCCGTCATGACCGTAAACTAATTGACCGTTGATTACGATGCCGCTACCGACGCCGGTTCCGAGTGTAATCATGATAAAATTTTTCATGCCACGGGCTGCGCCGTAGGTCATTTCACCCACAGCTGCGGCATTTGCATCGTTGGTCAGTGCGGAGAGCACTCCGAATTTTTCTTTCAGCATCTTTGCAAACGGAATAATGCCTTTCCATGGGAGGTTGGGTGCAAACTCCACGTTGCCAGTGTAGAAGTTGCCATTAGGCGCTCCCATACCGATACCTTTAATATTCTCAATGCCACCCACTTCGTTGATGCTCTCCATCAAAGTAGTATGCAGTTCGTCGATATAGAGATTTACGTCGCTGTGTTTCTGTGTTTTGATGGCACCACGGCGCAATACTTCGCCACGCATGTCGACAATGCCGAAAGCGGTATTGGTACCGCCCATATCAATGCCAATTACATAAGGATTTTCCATGATTTGAAAATAATAAAGGTTATTCTACCGGAATGTCTTTGTTTACGTTTTTGCAACCTACCAGCGCATACCACAGCATGTAGGCCAGGCAGGCAAACATTACCCAGTAACTGCTGATGTAGCCGAAATGGTCGGAGATCCATCCCTGAAAGAGAGGCACGATACCGCCTCCGCAAACCATTACCATAAAGATGCCGGAAGCCGCAGCGGTGTATTTGCCCAAACCTTCGACGGCGAGGTTGAAAATGCCACCCCACATAATGGAGGTGCAAATGCCGCAAAGCACGATGAAGATAACACTTATGGGAACAACGGTTCCTACAAACGGGAAAGTAACGGTAATTGATTTCGGACTAAAGATGGCAAGTAAAATAAGAACCAGTCCGGTAGATGCTACGGCGGTTAACATGGTTTTACTCGACACTTTGGCTCCGATAGAAGCTCCGGTCAGACGCCCGACCAGCATAAGCAACCAATAAAGTCCGACAATGCTACCGGCAATGGTAGCGTCGATACCCAGACCTGGGTTGGCTGCAGAAGGTTGAGCCGTCATGAAAAGGTTTGCCGTGCTTGGAATACCGATTTCTACTCCAACATAAATAAAGATGGCGATAGCACCGAAAATAAAGTGACGGAAGGATAGCGGACTATGAGTATCTTTCACTTTTTTGTCTTCGGCTTTTTCCATGTGTGGTTCCGGAATATCGACGAAGAGCAATACGACGAACGCAAGGGCAAAAATACCCATTGCTAAAAATAGGGCAGGATTTGCTTTTTCGATAGTACGTCCGGCAATGTCGCCCATTAACCAGCCGACGAGCATCGGGGTGATGGTGGCTCCGATAGAGTTGATGGAACCTCCGAACTGAATCAGTTGATTTCCTTTATTTCCGCCGCCGCCAAGGGTGTTCAACATCGGGTTGACCACGGTATTGAGCATACACATGGAAAAACCGGAAATGAAAGCGCCGATCAGATAGACAGAAAACTGTCCCACCTGACCCGAAAGAAACTGGATGGAGACTCCGACAAAGCCGACTATAATGGCAGAGAGAGCTGTTTTTTTGTAACCGATTTTTTTCAGCATCATGCCTGCCGGTATTCCCATGAAAGCATAAGCAAGAAAATTTCCCAGGAACCCTAACTGCGATTCAAAATTGGTGGCGCCGAACTGTTTGGCGACAATAACCCCCATGGGACTGGGTAGCCCGGTAACGAAGGCAATCATAAAAAATAAAGCAAACATCATTGCAATGGGCAATGCATAGCTCTTTTGGTTTGTGTTCATTTTTGATAGGTTGATTAGTTTGGTGTTAATGATGAATAGTAATAGATAAATCAGGCGCTAAAAGTAATCATTTTTTTTGAAGCTATATCGCTCTGATACGCTTTCTTGTCTGTTTTTTTACTGTTTTTTCGAAATGTAATTGCCAATGGAAAATAATATGTAGGCCGCGATTACCATAGCAAGTGATCCGGGACTGAAACGCGAAAGAATGACAATAAGGGCTGCGGTAATCAGAAAACTGAACTGAAGTTTATTCTCTTCCCATTTCAAGTTTTTCATTTTGAGCGAAAACATGGGCCATTCCGATACCAGCAGATAACAGAAAATTCCAATCAGCACGATGTAATATTCCCAATAAATGGAAGCGAACAGATTGTTCGATGTGTAGACAAACGATGCCCAGAAGATGGCATTGGCCGGAACCGGAAGTCCGATAAAAGAGGAGGTCTGGCGGGTGTCGATATTGAACTTGGCAAGACGCAGACACGAGAAAATGGCAATTGAGAAAGCAAGATAACTTAAAATATGCCAGTCGAGCGGTAGGCAGTCGTATAAAATAGAAAAGACCATGGCCGAGGGTGCTACTCCGAAACTCACAATGTCAGCCAGTGAATCCAGATCTTTGCCCAGTGGAGAGTAGGCGTGTAACATGCGAGCCGCAAAGCCATCGAAAAAATCGAAAACGGCAGCTAACAAAATAAAGACGAGTGCAAGCAGGTATTGACCGTCGAAACCGGCAGAAATAGCGATGCAACCTGAAAATAGATTACAGCATGTGATCGTATTCGGCACATGTTTTATCAGTTTACGTAAATCAAGAGAGATCATTTTAATAGGGTTTGAAATTCTGTATTCTTGTTGTGTGTGATGCGCGATGCAGGTACTAAACGGCAACATCGCCTTTGATATGCGGATGGGGATCGTAACCTTCCAGTTTGAAATCGTCGTATTCGAATTGAAAGAGATTTTGTTTTTTGGGATTGAGAATCATTTTAGGCAACGTACGCGGTTCGCGGGAGAGCTGTAGGCGTACCTGTTCAAGGTGGTTGGTGTAGATATGCGCATCGCCCAACGTATGTACGAAGTCGCCGGCTTTCAGCCCGGTAACCTGCGCCATCATCTGCAGCAGCAGTGCATAGGAGGCAATGTTGAACGGAACGCCCAAAAAAATATCGGCACTTCGCTGATACAACTGGAGACTGAGTTTCCCATCGGCAACATAAAACTGGAAAAAAGCGTGACAGGGTGGTAGATGCATTTCCGATAAGGCGCCGACGTTCCATGCGCTGACAATGATGCGTCGCGAATCGGGACTGTTTTTGATTGTTTCGATGGCTTCGCTTATCTGGTCGATATGGCCTCCCTCATAATCGGGCCACGAACGCCATTGGTAACCGTAGATGGGACCGAGCTCTCCGTTTTCGTCTGCCCATTCGTTCCAGATACGTACTCCGTTTTCTTGCAGGTACTTTACGTTGGTCTCGCCTTTCAAAAACCAGAGAAGTTCGTATATAATCGATTTTAGATGGAGCTTTTTGGTAGTTAGTAGCGGAAATCCGTCTTCCATGCGAAACCGCATCTGATGTCCAAAAACACTTAGTGTGCCGGTTCCGGTACGGTCTTCCTTGTGGGTGCCTTCATCGAGAACCCTTTGCAGCAAATCGAGATATTGTTGCATAAAGCAATAAACTATTGATAAATTATTTTTTTATAAATGTAAATATATCAAATCATTGATATTGAAATGATTTATTTGCAAATATCACACGAAGGTACATAATTTTCCGATAGCAAGAACATCTCTGACGAAATGTTTTTGCGCGCGTAATTAACGGAGAGGATGGAGAATTATGTGTACTTTTGTCGGAAATTTAATTCATCCCCGATATTTATGCGATTTTATTGGTTTGCAGCTTGCTGTCTGTGGTTTTTGGTGCTGGCATCATGTAGTCAAAAAGGAAATCAGGAAGCGGAAACAAGTGCAAAACCCGATTCGATTTTAAAGCCGAAATATGCTTCCGGATTTGTCATCGAATATTATCGGAACTATAAGGCGGTGGTCGTATTTAATCCCTGGAAAAAAGGTGTTGTACAGGCAAAATATTATATCGTGGAGCGCAAAGGCGTCCTTACTCCCGATAAACAGAAGACAATAGAGGCTCCGGTTCATTTCATGGCGGCCACTTCGGCTACGCATTATGCTTTTATTGCGGCCTTGAACGAGTTGCCTTCTGTCAAGGGAATCTCATCTCCGCAGTTGGTTTATAATTCCGATTTGATACATCGGTGCAAGATCGGTCAAACGATTGATCTGGGGGATGCTTTTAGCCTGAATGTGGAGAAGGCAATGGCATTGCATCTTCAGGCTTTGATGATGAGTAGCTACAATCAGGCGGATGCTGCTGCCGAACGGATTGTCCGGTCGGGTATCCCTGTTGTTTTTAATAACGAATGGATGGAGACTTCTCCGTTGGGACGAGCCGAATGGATTAAGTTTGTAGCAGCTTTCTATAATAAAGAGAAAGTTGCCGATACTGTTTTTAATCGGGTGGAGCGTGGTTATCTGGCAATGAAAGTATTGGCTCGCAAAGCGAAAAATTTCCCTGATGTTATGATTGGAGGTAGTTTTAAGGGCACCTGGTATGTGCCCAGCGGGAAGGGATTTATGGGTAACTTGCTCGCCGATGCAAACGTAAGGTATTGTTTTACCTCCGATACCACTACCGGGAGTATTCCTGTGAATTTCGAACAAGCATTGCAGCATTTTATGAATGCCCGGATTTGGCTTAATTGCGATGCGAAAAGTTTGAAGGGTCTGTTACAAAGCGATGCGCGCTATGGACTTTTCAGAGCCTATAAACAAAAGCAGGTCTATTCGTTGAATAACAGGATAAATGCATCGGGAGGAAACGACTTTTGGGAAGCCGGAGTGCTTCATCCCGACCTGATTTTGTCCGATTTTATCCGGATTGTTCATCCTGAGTTGTTGCCTGGTTATCAGCTTTTTTATATGACGAAACTTGAATGATTAAATATCAATGAGATGCAGATAAATATTGAAGAACGAAAAGAAAAAGCATTGCGACTTTTTAAAGAGGGGTACAATTGTTCGCAATCGGTTTTTTGTGCCTATGCCGATTTGTTTGATGTGGAACCGGAATTAGCAAAACGGTTGACCTCGTCTTTGGGTGGTGGCATGGGGCGTTTGCGCGAAGTTTGTGGCGCCATGAGTGGTAGCTTTCTGTTGCTTGGGTTGCGTTATCCGGCTTCCGATCCGACCGACAAAGCGTCCAAAACAGAGAACTATGCTTCGGTGCAGCGTGTGGCTGAGGTTTTTAAATTGCGTTTCGGATCGATCGTTTGCCGCGAGTTATTGGATGTGAAGCGGCAGCAGGAATCGCCTGTCCCGTCCGATCGTAATGTGGCGTATTATGCTAAACGTCCATGTGCCCGGTTTGTCGTTGAGGCTGCCGAGATTGTGGGACAAGAGATGTTATCGTCTAACTGATTGATTCATTGATGATGTTGTCTGTCTTTTATAAAAAAAAGTATGTGTTAATGACTTGGATAAAAATCATTATATTTGCAACGCTTTTTGCTAAGTTACGAATATAAAATCAAGTGATATTGTTTAATCTAATAAAAACGAAAAATGAAAAAATTAAGTGTTCTTGTTGTAGCTGGTTTGGCATTGATGGTAGGGCTTTCCTCATGCAGCCAAAGTTCTGTAAAAATGAAAACTCAGTTGGATAGCCTGAACTATGCTTTCGGGGTGTTGAATGGCCCGCAAGTTAAAGCTTATTCGTTGGGTGGCGATACTACCTCCAAAGCCGTAGATGCTTTTATCAAAGGCTTTGAAAAAGGTATCGGTTCTGATGACAAGTACATTGCACAGTATGCAACAGGACTGAATATCGGCGCTTCATTGAAGAAACAATCGAAAGCCGGTTTGATGGGCGATAGTACTCTGAAAATGAATGTGGAACTGATTAAAGCGGGTCTTATTGCCGGTATGAAAAACAAGGGTATGAAGATCCGTCCCGAAGCTGCAGAAATGTTCTTCCGTACAACCATGCAGAAAATGCAGGCTGAAAAATCGCAGAAACTATATGGCAAAAACATAGAAGAAGGTAAAAAATTCCTCGAAGCTAATAAGAAAAAAGCAGGTGTGACAACTACCGCCGATGGTTTGCAATACGAAGTGATTAAGGCCGGTAACGGACCGAAACCGACTGCTGCCGATCAGGTAAAAGTAAACTATAAGGGAACTTTAATTAATGGTACCGTATTTGATACAAATGAAGGAAAAGCACCTGTTACATTTGGAGTTACGCAGGTTATCAAAGGCTGGGCGGAAGCTTTGCAATTGATGCCTGTAGGTTCGAAATGGAGAATCTATGTTCCTCAGGAACTTGCTTACCAAGAACGCGAAATGGGAGCTATCAAACCGTTCTCTACTTTGGTTTTCGAAGTTGAATTGTTGAGCATCGAAAAAGCTCCTGCACAACAGGCTGGTATGCCTGCCGGTCAACCTCGTCAATAATTGATCGACACGACACTGATTTATTGAGAAGCGTCTTGCAAATTTTGCAAGACGCTTTTTTTGTTTCTCTGTGTAAATTTTGTTCCTTTGTAAACGATGCTTGACAAACAAACATGAAACGCGATTGGTTTATATGGACTTTGAGGGTTGTTGTGCTGTCATTTTGGATCGCAATACCGGGCTATTCTCAGTTGAAAGATACTGGAGAACGGTTTCGCGTAATGAGTTATAATGTGGAAAATTTTCTGGATTATAGGCAAGATTCATTGGTTCCTTCATCTTCCGGTTTGACAGGATGGAGCGCAATACGTTATTTTCAGAAGCGGAATAACATAGCCAAAGTGATTGTTGCAGTCGGAGGATGGGAACCTCCAGCGTTGGTTGCGTTGTGCGAAGTTCAGAACCGAAGAATATTGGATGATCTGACGTTGCACTCGGCGTTGTGGAGGTTGCATTATAAAATTTCTCATTTCGAATCATCCGATCCGAGAGGAATCGACGTTGCTTTGCTATATCAGCCTAAAAGGTTTCATCCTTATCTCGAAAAGCCTATCCGCATTCGTTTTGCCGATAATGTGCATCGTCGTACCCGAGACATCTTGTATGTAGCCGGAACGCTTCGTAATGGCGATACGTTGCATGTATTTGTCAACCATTTTCCTTCCCGTCTCGGAGGCGAGTTGGAATCGGAAGATAGTCGTTTGGAAGTGGCAGGGATTCTTCGCCGTCAGGTTGACAGCATTTTTTGTATCAATTCACAGTCGAATATAATCATTATGGGCGATTTTAATGATTATCCGGATAATAAAAGCGTAAGCGGTGTGTTGGGTGCATTGCCCGACGATGCTCCTGTAAAAGAAAAAATGCTGTATAATTTGTGCTATTCGACACACAAGTCAGGTAAAATCGGATCGTACAAACATGCTTCACAATGGGGTATGTTGGATCAGATAATTGTTTCGGCACACTTGCTGGATAGGAAGGCTCCTGTTGCTGTATGCGATACCCCGGCACGAGTTTTTGATGCCCCGTTTTTGTTGGAAGATGATGTGAAAGGGTTCGGCAAGCAACCTTTTCGTACTTATCTCGGGCCGAAATATCGTGGCGGATTCAGCGATCATCTTCCTGTATATCTGGATATTGTTTTTCGAAAAAAGAGTGATTTTTAGTGGATACGCAGCGAACTATTTGCTATTGGTATTCCGAATACTTTCGCGTACAATTTTTCCCCATTCTTTGAGGACATCGTCACCCCAATTCCCATTTACGGAAGCACGCGGCAAAAGCATTGAGCAACTCTCATTTTTATCGGAAACCGACCAAGCAATCCAACTTAATTTTCTGCTTTGCATCCATTTCAGATAGGTGTTCCACTCTGTTTTGTCGATAGGACCGTCACCCGAAGCTTCCATCCCTGCACATTCGGAAATGAATACGGGAATTCCTTTTGATATTGCGTTGTCGGTGCGGTCGCGTAACCATTTTTTATGTGTTCCGGCATAGAAATGCATGGTGTACATGACGTTTTTTTGTCCAATAATCGGGTCGGAAACTACCGAGTCGAGATCCTGATCCCAATGAGGCGATCCTACCAGTATGAGATTGTCGGGATCGATTGCCCGGATGGTTGAAATAATTTTTTCCGAATACAGTTTTACCTCCGTCCACGAATAGTAATCGGGTTCATTCCATATTTCGTAAATAATATTGGGATTGTTTTTGTATTTACCGGCCATTTGAGCAAAAAATATTTGAGCTTCCGCCGTATGAAGCTTGTGGCTATGAAAATCAATAAGGACATAAATGCCGCTTTTTAAGGCACCGTCGATAACTTTTGTTATGCATTGAAGCGCGAATCCGGGGTTTTCGAGATAGCTGTCGTCTAGTCCCACGCCCATCGATGCTCTGATTACATTGCATTTCCAGTTGGAGGCAAGCCATTGTGCTGCTTTCGAAGTGTAATACCGCGGCCATAAATTGTGCCAGCCGAAACTGACTCCCGCTAATACCACCGGTGTGCCGTTTTGGTTGCAAAGTTGCGTACCGTTGACCTGAAGTTTACCGTTGATGAATACGGGAGAATCTTTGGGTGCTTTGAACGAGCATAAGGTGAAAGTTAAGATGAGTGCAAAGAAAATGGAGAAATTTTTTTTCATGGCAAGTCAATGAATTTTTAATGGTTGTCCGTTGACTACAAATGTAAGGAATGTTTGTGCCGTGATCTTAATATTTTGTTAGCAATTTTTGATACAAATCGGAATGAGAATAAGATACGTAACTAGATGGAGTCTGGTAGTTGCAAAAGAGTTATAGTTCGGTATTTTAAACGAAGAAAAGGAGATTGATCCAGAATGGGGATAGTTGTTTTCGGCGGTAAATAAAAAAAGCCAACTGACTTAATGTTAAGTAGTTGGCTTAAAACTTGTGACCCCGACAGGATTCAAACCTGTAACCTTCTGATCCGTAGTCAGATGCTCTATTCAGTTGAGCCACGGGGCCTTGCTTTTGCGGGTGCAAAGATAGGGCATGTTTTTCTATTTCACAAGCTTTTTGTTGATTATTTTCGGGAAAATAGAGTCTTTTACCTCTTTGTAATTGTATATCAAAATTTTAAAAGATCGTTCATTGTGATAAAACCTTTCTTACCGGCAGTAAATTCAGCTGCAAGAACAGCTCCGAGAGCAAAGCCACGGCGCGTTTTGGCATCGTGTTTGATGCTGATGGTGTCCATTTCAGATTCATAAATGATTTCGTGAATGCCGGGAACCGTGCCTTCTCGTTTCGAAACAATGGCGAGCTCTTGCGGTTTCGTTTCTTGCTCTTTAACCCATTTGTCTTTGCGTGCAATTTCATCCAGAATTCCTTCTGCGAGTGTGATGGCGGTTCCGCTCGGAGCATCGAGTTTCTGCGTATGGTGTACCTCTACCATGCTGACGTTATAGTCAGGATAACTATTCATGATTTTGGCAAGGTACCGGTTGACGGCGAAGAAAATATTGACACCGAGACTAAAATTGGAAGCCCAAAAGAGTGTTGCATGTTTTTCGGTCATCTCTTTTTTTACAGTGTCAATCTGATCAGACCATCCGGTGGTGCCGCAAACAACCGGCACCTGCGCATCAAAACATTGAGAGAGGTTGCCGATCGCAACTGCAGGGCGGGTAAATTCGATGGCAACATCTGCACTTCGAAAAGCGTCCGATTTGAAGTCAGATGTGTTATTCATATCGATGATTGATACTATTTGATGGCCTCTGCCAAGGGCAATTTGTTCTATCTCGTGCCCCATTTTTCCGTACCCGATAAGTGCTATTTTCATAATAACAATTTGTTGAAATACAATCTCGATGAACAGGATTGTATGTGATATGTGAGTGATTAGTTGAATTTGCGAAGCAGAATACGAAATGTTGTTCCTTTGCCTACTTCCGATTGTTTGACAAAGATACGACCTTGATGGTATTCCTCCACAATTCTTTTTGCAAGTGATAAGCCCAGTCCCCAGCCCCGTTTTTTAGTAGTGAAACCGGGACGAAACACCATTTTGTGCATCGACTTGGTTATTCCTTTGCCGGTATCATGAATGTCGATGGCATAATGTTTGGACAACTCACTCATGGTGATGGTGATTTTGCCGACACCGTCCATCGCATCGATGGCGTTTTTGCATAAATTTTCTATAACCCATTCAAATAGAGGAAGGTTTAGTGATATTTCAGAGTCTTCCTTGGTCGTATCTATAACATCAATAGATACTTTGTTCGATATGCGTTTTCGCATGTAGTCGATGGCATTGCCCAAAGCCTCATTGAGTGGAATAGGAATCAATTCTGTCTTGGATCCTATTTTGGAGAAACGTTCGGCAATGGTTTTGAGCCGCATAATGTCATTCCCCATTTCGGGCAGCAGTATGTCTTGCGGATACCGGCCTTTTAGCAGTTCGGACCAGGCCATTAACGACGAAATTGGAGTTCCCAGTTGATGTGCAGTCTCTTTTGAAAGACCTACCCAGACCTGATTCTGTTCTGCTTTTTTTGTACTGGCAAATGCTAAAAAAGAGAGCAGTATGAAGAGTGCAATTACTCCCAGTTGGATGTATGGAAAATAGGCCAGTTCTTTGATAAGAACAGAGTCGTCGTAATAGATGAACTGACGAATTGTCGGGCTGATGGTGATTTCGATGGGTGAATGCTTCTTTTTGAATTTGTCAATATATGCATGTCGAAACTGAATCACGCCTTCCTGAGGTTCTGTAATGTTGCGCGAGGTGATGTAATTATCATGCTCGTCGGCAATGACTACCGGAATTGTGGTATTGCTTTCCAATACGCGCATTACCAGAGTGAGATCGGATTGATAGCCAGCGCTGGCAGCCATGCGTGTGGCTTCGGCCCAGATAGCAACCTTGTTTCGTTCTTCATTAGCAAGCTGATTGACAAGTCGATTGGTAAAAAAAAGAGAGATCAAAGCGATGGTAGATGCAATAGCAATGAATGCCAGCCTGAAATTTAGTTTATGTGTTGTATCAAACATGGGCAAAACGTGCAATGCAATATTTGCGGGAAAATTTGGATATAAATGTCGTTGTTTCTCTTCTTTATTGTCTGTTTCGGTTAAGAAGAAACTGAACAACAAAAGTAGACAATTTTTATGAATTTTCCTCGTTCAACTGATGGGAGAGTTTGGTTCTAATTGCCTTTTTAAACATAAAAAGTGCCTTTTTATTGCGTTGAAAGCACTTGGGAATGAATTTTTTAGTCGTTTGCATAAAGTCTTTGCTTTTTAGGTTTTATCCCTCCGGATTTTAGCTTAATTTTGCAGAAAATTTATGGTCTAACAATTATGGTGTTTACTCCCAAGCTTATAGTTACTCTGAAGAACTATAATCGAACTCAGTTTTATAAAGATTTGATGGCTGGCGTTATAGTCGGTATAGTGGCATTACCATTGGCCATTGCATTTGGTATTGCGTCCGGTGTTTCTCCCGAGAAGGGGCTTATTACGGCTATTATTGCAGGTTTTATTATCTCGCTTTTTGGTGGTAGCAAAGTGCAGATTGGTGGCCCTACAGGTGCTTTTATTGTTATTGTTTACGGAATTATTCAGCAATATGGCGTTACCGGGTTGGCCATTGCAACGGTTATGGCCGGGGTAATGTTGATTGCCATGGGGGTTTTGAAATTAGGAAATGTAATTAAATTTATTCCTTTTCCTGTAGTAGTAGGGTTTACGAGTGGCATTGCGCTAACTATTTTTACGACACAGGTAAAAGATGCGACGGGAATGCAACTCAATGCAGTGCCTGCCAGCTTTTTTGATAAATGGATCGTTTATTTTGAACACTTTTCCGGAATCGGTGTCTGGTCGGTGGTGACGTGTGCCGTTACCATACTGATTATTACGCTATTTACGAAGATTACAAAAAAAATACCCGGGACACTGATAGCAATTATGCTGGTGACGTTTACGGCATGGTTGTTTCGTTATGTGGGTTTTAATCTGGGTATAGAAACTATTGGAGACCGCTTTACCATTCAGGCAAGCATGCCCCAACCGGTAGGATTGCCTTTCGATTTTGAAACCATTCAGCATCTTTTGCCTCCTGCATTTACAATTGCAATGTTGGGTGCTATCGAGTCGTTGCTTTCTGCCATGGTTGCCGATGGTGTGATTGGTGATAAACATGATTCCAACACGGAACTGATTGCTCAGGGAATTGCGAATTTGGTGGCTCCTATTTTCGGTGGAATTCCGGCAACGGGAGCTATTGCCCGCACCATGACAAATATCAATAATGGTGGACGGACGCCGGTCGCTGGAATTATTCATGCCGTTGTCCTTTTATTGATTCTTTTATTTTTATCTCCTTTGGCTCAGCATATTCCGATGTCATGTCTGGCCGGAGTGTTGATTGTTGTTTCATACAATATGAGTGAGTGGCGTACATTCCGCTCGTTGCTAAAGAACTCAAAATCAGATGTGTCTGTATTGTTGGTTACTTTTAGCCTTACAGTTATTTTCGATCTTACTATTGCTATTGTCGTCGGGTTGTTACTGGCCATGTTGTTGCTTATTAAGCGGTTGACGGAGACTTCGCATATTACTGTTTTTACGGACGATGTTACGGCTTCTGTCTATTCCGAATCCACAGCTAATGATGAAAAACTGGAGATTCCCACCGGTGTGGAAGTGTATGAAATTAACGGACCGTTCTTTTTTGGCATTGCCAACAAATTTGATGAAGTGGTAGCGCAGGTGTCTGAAATGCCTACTGCTCGCATTCTCCGGATGCGTAAAGTGCCTTTTATCGATTCTACAGGGTTGCACAATCTCGACAGTTTTATCCGGTTGTCGCGTCATCATAAAATAAAAATCGTACTTTCGGGTGTGAATGAACAAGTTCACAATTCGTTGCGAAGAGCCGGTATTGCCGATGAGATTGGCGACGAAAATATTTGTTCAAACATTTATGATGCTTTGAAGGTTGCTGCCCAAAAATAAAAGAGAAAAGATGACCCATGTCTTAAGAAAACACCAGAATAACCCATTGATGATTTATATTGTTATCAATGCTGTGGTTGCAATGTGTGTGTTTTATTCTGTGATGGAGATTCTTCCTTTCACCAATCAGAATCCGACAGGAAAATATTCATTACCTTTTTATATTTATCTTTTTTGGTGGATCTTTTTCGGGGTATCCTTTAAGAAGTATTTGCATTTTAGGAAACGCAGGCCAAATCGGGTCATGAAAAATTGTTTTAAGGCTGATTTTACAGCTTTTGCGATAGGTCTTATCCTTATTTTTCTACTTCCGGAACAAAATTATTCGAAAGCAATTTATATTTTGTATTCCATTACCCTGTTTTTTATTGAGCTGATACTTGTCTCGGTTTATTATGCTTTTCATGAAGCCGAGGTAGCAAGTATATTGGAAATTCAGTCTACAGCAGGGAATCTCCGTCCTGAAATTACCCGAGAAGATCATCGTGTGAATGAAGAGGTAAAAGAATTCATATCTAATTATATTATCCTACATCGGGGAGAAAAACTGTTGAGTTTTCTGAAAGATAATGCGAGCCTTTTTTGGTCATCTACGTTGTTGATTAACACCACCGAAAGGTTTAATATTGAAAAAGTTTCGAAAACACGGTATGCTACGATAATCAATCTTCATCAGATAAATGATATTCGCGGGATTAATAAATTTATGGCCACCATCAACCGACGCTTACCATTCGGAGGTCGATTTGTGGGTTGTTTTGAAGAGCGAGAGCAACGAAAAAAGAGAATCATTGGCTCTCAATATAAATTATTTGGCAAAATATCGTATATAAAAGATTGCTTCGTTTTCCGGTTTATGCCACACTTCAACCTTACACGTGAACTCTATTTCTGGATTACAGCCGGAAGGGGGAGGGTACTCTCGAAAGCGGAAGTATTTGGCAGGGCATATTTTTCGGGCTTCAAAATTCTAGAAGAGGTTCAAATCAATAAATTGTCGTATTTTGTAGCCGAAAAAATACAAGAACCTCTGACCATGGAACCAAAGAGTTATAGCTATTTACTTGCACTCGAGAGGATTGGAAAAGGAGAGTCTTTATTTAAAGTGTATAAGTTCAGGACAATGTATCCCTATTCTTCATATTTGCAGTGCTATTTGTATCAAAAAAACAATTTGGATGCAGGAGGCAAATTTAAAGAAGATTTTAGGATAACCACCTTGGGTCGGTTTCTTCGCCGGTATTGGCTGGATGAGTTGCCTATGTTGGCAAGCATTCTTAAAGGGAATATGAAACTGGTGGGAGTCAGGCCGTTGAGCAAACAGTATTTTTCGCTGTATTCGAAAGAATTGCAGCAACAACGTGTGCGCCATAAGCCTGGGTTGTTGCCTCCGTTTTATGCAGATCTGCCAAAATCGCTGGATGAAATTCAGGCTTCCGAAAAAAAGTACCTTGATTTGTGCGAAAAACGAGGCACTTTTCTGACGGATATGCGTTATTTTGTGATTATTCTGATTAACATACTATTCAAAAAAGTGCGAAGCCAGTAAGTGCATTGTTGGTTGCGTGTTTCGAAACTTATGAAAACTAAGAACAAATTATAAACGGATGAAAAAACTATTGATATTGTTGTCAGTGACATTGTATTTTTGTGTATTGTCTGCGCAAAATATACCTCAACATCAATCGTATGTTTCGTTGTATGATTTGCTTGACGAATTGGCTAACGATGGCGTTATTCAGATTAACTCGGCGGTAAAGCCCTATAGCCGGGTTTTTATTGCGTCCAAATTGCAAGAGGCATTAACTCAGAAATCTCTGTTGACGACACGCCAACGTGAGGATATTAAATTTTATCTCAATGATTTTGCCCTTGAAACAGGGAAGTTGCCCAATACCCGGTTGAATGTGACCGATAAACCCTCTACCAAAGTCTCGCTCTGGCAGCCGGGTGTGTTTTATCAATCGGGTGATAAATGGATTCGGATTACTCCGGTGTTTGGTGGGGTGGTGATGAAAAACAAGAATGCCACCATTATACAGCGGACGATTGGCGCAGAACTGATGACTCAACTGGGAAAGAATTTTACGCTTTATGCAAGTTTGCGTGATAACTCTCAGAGTGGAGAATTGTTGTCCAAAGGAGAACGATATGCGAAAATAAAAAGCCCTTATACGGCTAAAGACACGCTGATGCGGCAGCCTTCTTATCTGACGCAGATGCAGGGTGCAGCTTATAAAGTGGCCAATGGAACCAATGCCGGTGGTGACTTCAGCGAAATGCGTGCTGGAGTCTATTATTCATGGGCTTGGGGAAATGTAGGTTATGCCAAAGATCATATTCAATGGGGCGATAACTACCATGGATCGAATATTTTATCTGGAAATACTCCCTCTTTCCCGTTTCTAGCATTAAACCTTTATCCGTTCAAATGGGTGGAGTTAAATTTTTTTCATGGCTGGCTTACGTCCAATGTAATCGATTCGACTGATTATTACATTCAAAACACAGGAGAACGGTCGTATCGTTATCGTAATAAGTATATAGCTGCCAATATATTGACTTTTAAACCAGTGGCGGGATTGAATGTCTCTGTCGGAAATTCAATTATTTATGCCGAAAGAAATATTCAGCTGGCTTATTTGTTGCCACTGGCCTTTTATAAATCGATAGACCATACGTTGACAATGGGCTCCGAAAATCAGAATTCACAGATGTATCTGAATGTTAGTTCAAGAAACATTAACCATTTGCATTTGTTTATGTCGGTATATATCGATGAATTTTCCATGAAGCGACTAAAATCTTCTAATCTGGAGAAAAATCCCGTTTCTCTTAAATTCGGAGGACGCCTGAGCAATTATCCCTTTAAAGATTGGTCGCTTATAGCTGAATGGACGCGGAATAATATTTGTACCTATAAGCATTTTATTCCGGCAATTGATTATACCTCGGGTGGTTATGCCCTTGGTAGTTATCTGTGGGATAACTCGGAAGAAATCTATTTAGCGCTAACTTGTCGTCCGGTGCGGGGCCTGTTTTTGCAGGGATCTTTCATGTCGGCATCTCATGGCAATGAGTATGATTATGTTCATAAAGATATATCTAACATATTAGCGCAGCCTTTTATGAAAGATAAAGTATGGACCAACAATACGATTGCTTTCAACGCGAATTATGAGGTTGCAAATAATGTGTTCGTTCTGTTGAATGTCGATTCGAGCAATATAAAAGGGCATAATGCAACGGGAGCTAAATCGCCCGATGAATATCGAACGGATGCCCAGGGCTATCTCGACATGTATACGCCACAGTTTCTGCAAGGAAAAAAATTGACATTTACGTTGGGGCTAAGAGTGGGATTGTAATACGGCATAAGAAAAATAAATATGAAGACTATTCGGATGGTTGACCTTAAAAGTCAGTATGAGAAAATAAAGGAGGAGGTAAATTTTGGTATTCAGGAGGTGATTGATTCTACTGCTTTTATCAAAGGAGGTAAAGTGGTCGATTTTCAGCAGCAAATGGAATCTTATCTCGGTGTCAAACATGTTGTTCCAGTTGGAAATGGTACGGATGCTTTGCAAATTTCTTTGATGGTACTTGGCTTGAAACCTGGAGATGAGGTGATTATTCCTACGTTTACTTTTGTGGCGACCGCCGAAGTAGCTGTTTTACTGGGTCTTACACCTGTTTTGGTGGATGTTGATACGAATTTTTGCCTATCGATTGAAGCTGTGAAGAAAGCGATTACTCCGAGAACAAAAGCGATTGTTCCGGTTCATCTTTTCGGGCAAAATGCCGATATGGATTCGCTGATGGCTATTGCCAACGAATATAATCTATTTGTCGTTGAAGATGCTTGTCAATCAATAGGTTCTGTGTATACGTTTGCAAATGGGAGTACGAAATTTTCCGGATGCATGGGTAATCTCGGTTGTACATCGTTTTTTCCTTCAAAAAATCTGGGTTGTTTTGGCGATGGCGGGGCTATTTTTACCAATGACGATCGGCTGGCTGCCGAGATCCGTTCTGTTGCCAACCATGGGATGAAGGTGCGTTATCATCACGATCGGGTAGGGGTTAATTCTCGCCTTGATAGCATACAGGCTGCCATTTTGGGCGTGAAACTGAAATACCTTGATCAGTATATTGTTTCCAGACAAACCGCTGCCAATTTTTATGATAATGACTTTGACGGATGTGCAGATGTGATAATTCCTCAAAGAAATCCTTATTCTACGCATGTTTTCCATCAGTATACGCTGATTTTGAACGATATTGATAGAAATGCTCTGCAATCCTGGCTTGCCGAAAAGGGAGTTCCCTCCATGGTGTACTATCCGGTGCCGCTTCATTTGCAAAAAGCATATCAGAGCGAACGCTACCGGAAGGGTAATTTTCCGGTGGCTGAAATGCTTTCGGCTAGTGTGCTTTCGCTCCCGATGCATACCGAGCTGGATATCGAACAACTGACTTTTATTACAACAATGGTAAAAGAAGGAATCAAAGCGAATAAGCGATCTTAAATGTTGCTTCTTGACGCTCAATCGGTTTGTTGTCATTTTCAGCGACATGAAATCTTATGCGTCCTTAGGTGAAAAAAAATTATCGTATGAACTATTTATTTTAGAGCCATGAATTATTTTGCACATCAAACTGCCGTGATAGATGAAGGTTGTCAGATAGGTGAGGGTACTAAAATTTGGCATTTTTCACACATAATGTCGGGCGCAATTGTAGGCGAAAATTGTAATATTGGACAAAATGTGGTAATTTCGCCACAAGTTGTATTGGGTGACAACGTTAAAGTGCAAAATAACGTCTCAATATACACAGGAGTGACGTGTGACGATGACGTTTTTCTGGGCCCTTCGGTGGTATTTACCAATGTAATTAATCCCCGAAGTGCCATCAATCGAAAGAATCAGTACCTCCCCACCAAAGTGTGTAGAGGTGCTAGTATCGGCGCCAATGCTACGGTTGTGTGCGGAATAGAAATTGGAGCGTACGCTATGGTTGGTGCCGGAGCAGTCATTGTTAAAGATGTGAAGCCCTATGCGCTGGTGATGGGTAATCCGGCGCGTCAAACAGGATGGGTGAGCGAATATGGGCACAAACTCTATTTTGATGAGCAGGGGAGAGCAATATGCCCTGAAAGTGCAGACAAGTATCTATTACAAGAGAATAAAGTAATTAAAATTGACCAAAATCATGCCGGAGAAAATTAAATTTGCTGTCGTTGGGCAAGGGCATATAGGCAAACGTCATGCAGAAATGATACGGAGAAACAGTAGTGCAGAACTGGTTGCCCTCTGCGATATTTTGCCTAAAGAGAAATTGCAATTGCACGATTCGCCGGAGCCGTTCTTCCATTCTATCGACGAGTTGCTCTTTTCCGGCATCGATATAGATGTGGTGAATATTTGTACACCCAATGGCTTTCATGCTGATTATGCCGTGAAAGCATTGAATACACGTCGACATGTGGTGATTGAAAAACCAGTAGCTTTAACCAAAAAAGATGCGCAAGCAATTTTGGATAAGTCGGAAGAGGTATCCCGCAATGTGTTTTGCGTAATGCAGAACCGCTACTCTCCGCCTTCGGTATGGCTCAAACAGCTGGTCGAGGATCGGACACTGGGAGATATCTTTCTGGTACAATTAAACTGCTATTGGAACAGGGATAACCGCTATTACCATCCGGGTAATTGGCACGGTGATGCCCGGTTGGATGGAGGTACGTTATTTACTCAGTTCTCTCATTTTGTCGATATTATGTATTGGTTATTTGGTGACATTACTAATATCAAAGGGAATTTTAAGGATTTCAATCATCAAACTTTGACCGATTTCGAAGATAGTGGGGTGGTGAGTTTTGACTTTGTGAAAGGTGGTATGGGAGTGCTGAATTATTCAACATCTGTGTGGGATACCAATCTTGAAAGCAGCATTACCATTCTCGGTTCGAAAGGTACCGTGAGAGTGGCCGGACAATATATGAACGAGGTAACTTATTGCCATGTTCAAGACTATGTGATGCCGCAGTTGGCTCCTTGTAGTCCCGCAAATGATTACGGTCCTTATAAAGGTTCGGCTCAAAACCATCATTATGTAATTGGAAATGTGGTTGATACTCTTATGGGGAATGGTACCATCACTACCAGTTTGAGTGAAGGACTTAAGATTGTGGATATTATAGAGCGAATTTATAAGGTTCGTGATCTGAATTGGAAAAAACAAAACGCTAATCAATAATTTACAAAACAATGATTCAACGTATCCAAAGTGTTTATTTACTTGTTGTTACTATTTTATCGGTAATAGTTCTTTTTTCTCCGGTTTCGTTTATTACAACATCGGCAACTATTTTTGACTTGTCATATAAAGGATTCACAGCAACGCCGCCGCTTGATGCGCTGCATATCAACACATACCCTTTGAACCTGATTGCCATCTTGATTCCGTTGGTAGCTTTTGTGTCTATCTTTTTGTACAAAAAACGAAAATTGCAGGTAAGATTGAGTATTATCAATTTTGTATTGATTGATGTTTATTACGTTGTAATGCTTGCATTTATGTGGTTGGCCGATATGCGTCTAGGTTTGCCGTCCCGGTGGGGTTATCATCTTGCAGCGTCGCTTCCGGCCATCAATATGGTGCTTACCTTTTTAGCTATCCGAGGTATTCAAAAAGATGAAAAATTGGTTCGTTCTCTCGATCGATTACGGTAGAAATTATTCTATAAAAACTGAAAGCGGATTGTCAGAAATGGCGATCCGTTTTTTTTATGGTTGTCCGACAGATGTCGATTGTATATGCCGGATCTAAAATAGATGTCTTCTCTTCGATAACAATAATAGACCAACCGGTCGAAGACTTAATTATTCAAAATAATATTTTTTGAACTGGCAACAAAACTTATTGAGCTAATTGAGACGGGGATAGATGTACGTATAGATAATATTTGCAGAATATCAACTATATACATCGATGAGAATGATTCTTTGGTCGATTTGATACGAGTATTCATCTAGTTAATTTTTTCGGCGTGATATATCGCTATACCTTTACATCTAATTCAAAATGGATCAGCTGCGAATGGCTTGATCGTTGGATTGTAAAATTGTTTTTTTATTGTTAGTCGGTGTCGGGAGCAGAATTAGCAAAAGGCACTGATGATGCAGAGAGATAAAAAAAAGTGTGTGGTTGAAACTTAGTTTTTTGATAAGACAATAATTTTAATTTGATTGATTATGAAAAAGATTGTGTTAGTTTTAGGAGTTATGGTTGCATGCATTGCTTCAAGTCAAGCTATCAACCGTGTGGAATGTAGCGTTATTAGTACCATTAATAATGCAAACGTGTTCGGACATTTATCTGCCTATTTGAATGTGAATGACGAACAGGCGGCTGATTTGAAAAATGTTATTGAAGCAACTCAGAGTAGATTGGAGTGTGCGGAGAAGTCGGGAGATGCGACGGCTTATGGCAACGCATTGCATTACAATTTTGCAAGTGCTGCCAATATACTTACAGCATCTCAATATGCAAAATATTGTTCACTAATTAGGTTGACCGTCAAAAACAGACATCTTGATCGTCACCCTTTCTAAAAAGAATATTCAATCCTAATAAAAGAGTAAAGAGGATAAGTTGTTTGTGCTTATCCTCTTTGTTATTTATCCACCCCAGCCGTCTCTGTCGAGATTGCGGTAGTTGATGGCTTCGGCAATATGCTGAACTTCTACTACATCACAGGCACTAAGGTCGGCAATGGTGCGCGATACTTTAAGGATGCGGTCGTAAGCTCGTGCCGAGAGGTTGAGTCGCTGCATAGCATTCTTCAATAGTGCCGATCCGGCTGCATCGGGGGAGGCATAGGTGCGTAGTTGTTTCGAATTCATTTGTGCATTGCAATAGACGCCTGTGCTCTCTTTGAATCGCTCTTCCTGAATTAATCGTGCTTTTATTACTCTCTCCCGGATGGCTTCGCTTGATTCGGGAGTTGTTTCTTCGGCCAGTTTGTCGAATGGTACCGGGACAATTTCAATGTGAATGTCGATCCGGTCGAGTAAGGGACCCGAAATGCGTCCGAGATATTTTTGTACCATGCCCGGAGAACAGACGCATTCCCGTTCAGGGTGATTATGGTAGCCGCATGGGCAGGGATTCATGGAAGCAACCAGCATGAAGCTAGCCGGATATTCAATGGCAAATCTAGCTCGGGAAATGCATATCTTGCGATCTTCGAGCGGTTGCCGCATCACTTCCAGCACCGTACGTTTGAATTCTGGTAACTCGTCGAGAAAAAGAACGCCGTTATGGGCTAATGATATCTCTCCCGGTTGCGGAAATGTCCCGCCACCCACAAGGGCAACATCCGAGATGGTATGGTGAGGATTGCGAAATGGACGTTGTGTCAGTAGAGAGGTGTTGCCGTTCATTTTACCGGCAACGGAATGAATCTTTGTCGTTTCAAGCGCTTCGTGAAGGGTGAGCGGGGGCAGTATGGACGGAATCCGTTTGGCCATCATTGACTTGCCTGCACCCGGAGGTCCGACCATAATCAGATTGTGTCCACCGGCAGCAGCAACTTCGATGGCTCGTTTTACACTCTCTTGTCCCTTTACATCAGAAAAATCGGCATCGAAGTGTCCGATATTTTCGAAAAAATCTTTGCGTGTATCTACGGTTACTAGTTCAAGGTGTTTGTTCCCGTTGAAGAAATCGATCACTTCGGTAATGCTTTCTGCACCATACACGTCAAGATTATTGACAACGGCAGCTTCACGTGCATTTTGTTTCGGGACAATCATTCCTTTGAATCCTTCTTCACGCGCCTTGATGGCAATGGGGAGTATCCCTTTTACCGGTTGTACCGTTCCGTCAAGCGACAATTCGCCCATGATGAGATATTTTTCCAACTCATCGCTCTGAATAGTTTTTGCTGCCGCCAATATGCCAATGGCTAAAGGAAGGTCGTATGCAGAGCCTTCCTTACGAATATCGGCGGGTGCCATGTTGATGACGATCTGGTAACGCGGAAATTCGATCTGATTTACCTGTAGAGCGGAAATGATCCGTTGTTGGCTCTCTTTGACCGCATTATCAGGTAATCCGACCAAGAAAAATCGTATGCCCCTGGATACATTGACCTCAATGGTTACGATTGTTGCATTAATGCCATGTACTGCGGCGCCAAAGGTTTTTACTAACATCCTGTCGCATTTTGGTAAAGGTTAATGGGAACAAATATACGATTTGTTCACAAAAAAGAAAATTATTTTTATAGGATAAGGCAAAAACTTTTCCGTTTTTAAAAACATACTAAATAATATATTATTTTTTCTTGCTTTTTTGGGAGATTTTTCATTTTTTTCTTGTACATTCGCCTAATCAATTTGTTTTTTCTGAATGCTACAAGTTAACGAAGCGCAAGATATTATTAACAAGCGAATTAGTGATCTTTGCTATCCCGCTTCTCCCGAAAGACTTTACGAGCCGATTCGGTATGTATTGCGTCTTGGAGGAAAAAGGATCCGGCCTGTCTTTGCACTTTTGGCATGTAATCTCTTTGCAGACGATATAGAACCTGCAGTGGAACCTGCTATTGGACTGGAAATTTTTCATAATTTCACCTTGTTGCATGACGACATAATGGATAAAGCCAATATGCGGCGGGGTCACTCGACTGTCCATAAAAAATGGTGCGATAATGTGGCCATTCTTTCGGGCGATGCAATGCAAATTGATGCTTACAGGCATGTGTCTCAGGTTTCGCAGGATAAGTTGAAAGCTGTTTTGAATTTATTCTCACAAACAGCGCTTGAGGTATGCGAAGGACAGCAATATGATATGGATTTCGAGTTGAGGGAGAAAGTTACTTTGCCTGAATATATTGAAATGATTCGTCTGAAGACGGCTGTTTTGTTGGCTTGTAGCCTGAAAATAGGGGCTATTATTGGAGGTGCCGATGTCAGAGATGCTTCATTGTTATATGATTTCGGAATCAACTTGGGTCTGTCTTTTCAATTGCAGGACGATTTCCTTGATGTATATGGTGATATCAATAAATTTGGAAAGAATATTGGAGGTGATATCATGTGCAACAAAAAGACGTTTCTCCTGATTTCAGCATTGAATATTGCAGATACCCAGACGAAAACCGAATTGGAAAAATGGATGACGATTGTACATCCGAATCCTCAGGAAAAGATCAATGCTGTTACAAATATATATAATCGATTGAATATTAGACGTGTTTGCCAGACTGAAACGGATTGTTTTTATCAAAAAGCATTGGTTGCTCTTCGAGATTTGAATTGTCCGGATCAAAGAAAAACAGTTTTGCGAAATTACGCTAATTGTTTGATAAATAGAGAGTCGTAGAAATTTCGTAGTTTGAACAATTATCTTTTTTGACTATGCCATACAGAAGATTGCCTAATACCGACCAAGCAAGGGTACGAGCTTTGAGTACAGCGCTTGAAGAGTCTGATCGGCAGCATTTGCAGCTTGTGATCTCGTATCAGACTCAGCACGAAGCAAAAGTGTTGCTGCAAAAGTTTGAGCAGGCAATAGGCTTGTATAAGCAAACCTATGATAATCAGGTTAATTCGAATAAGGATTTCCAACAGATCTTTCGCAATGCCCGTCTTTATATTTCTCATTTTATACAGGTACTCAATCTTGCAGTACAGCGCAGTGAGATAAAAAAAGAATATAAAAAGCTTTATCATCTTGATCCGGAAGATTTTTCGGTGCCGGATATGGTGAGTGCGGAATCATTGATTGAATGGGGGCAAAATATTATTGAAGGTGAAGCTTTGCGTATGAAAGCCGGAGGAGTGCCTCTTTACAATCCGGCCATTGCAAAGGTAAAAGTGCATTACGATATTTTCAAAGAATATAGGGATAATCAACTCTTTCTTCAGCAGAATACAGCTCGATATGGTGATAAAGTGAATAATCTCCGCCAACCGATCGACGATCTTATTCTTGCTATTTGGAATCAAATTGAGGGTTTTTTCAATGAATTGCCTCCGTACAAACGAATGGAAAGTTGTAAGCAATTTGGTGTGATTTATTATTATCGCAGAGGTGAAGCAGAACTTACTCCAGCTGATGACTTGCCCAAACCTTTAGAAGTTGTGGAAGAAGTTTCGACGATAGAAGCTGTTGTTGCCGAACAACCATTGGTAGCAGAAGCTGTTCAAGAGCAGATGACAACGGAGCCGATTGTAATTGTCGATAAAATAGCAGCGGAAGAGGTTGTGGAAGAAGTGGAAGCTCCTGTTGTTGAGTCTGAAATAACTGTAATTAATGATGTGGATATTCCTGTGGAAATTGTGCTAGAGACTATTGTGGAACCGGAACAGGTTGCCGAAGACATGTCTCCTGCGTTACAGTCGGATGTTGCGGAGGTGACTTTGTTTGATGATTTAGATGTAAAACTTGAAGTTTCGCAAGAAGAGCCGGAATTGAAACTGAATGGCGTCATGCCAAAGAAAAGGAAGAAACGCAATGCCAAGCAAGATGAATTGCTTTCACTCTTCTTTCAGTAAAATATAGAACGTCTGATTATCTCAGGCGTTTTTTTTATGCAGTGAAAAGCAAAGAGCGTACAGGATTCTAAAATCCGATACGCTCTTCTGTTTTTCGAGCCTACGAGTGCTTATATCAAAGCTTCAATTTTGGTCTGAAGGGCTTGTTTCGGTAGTGCACCCACAACTTTATCCGCCAACTCTCCGTCTTTAAACAAAAGAATCGTAGGGATATTCCGAATCAAATATTTTTCCGGACTCTCCGGATTATCATCAACATTGAGTTTCCCAATAAAAACCTGATCCTTGAAATGTTTCTCCAGTTCCTCCAGAATAGGAGCTACCATGCGGCAAGGACCACACCATTCTGCCCAAAAATCTACTATTACTACTTTGTTCGACTTGACAAGTTCGTCAAAGTTGCTGTCTGTAATCTCGTGCGCCATAACTATTGTTTATTTTTTAAGTTGAATCTATATTGGAATGTTTCGTTGTCAGAAGTTTAACTATTCATCTAGGCTTCTCACTTTGCATTGACAAAAATACATTCTAATTTGTAGAATCGGATGCAAAAATTCAAATAAATTTATCAACACAATTTTTGCAGGTATTCGTCCATTGCGGCAGCGGCTCTTCTGCCGTCGCCCATGGCAAGAATTACAGTGGCTCCACCTCGCACTATATCACCTCCGGCAAAGATGGCTGGTATGGAAGATTGCATTCCGTCATTTACGGTAATCGTACCCCATTTCGATACATCGAGATTTCGGATAGAACTTGGTACCAACGGATTCGGAGAGACTCCGATACTGACAATTACGGTGTCTACATCAATGGTGTCGATGGCTCCGGGTATTTCAACCGGACTGCGACGTCCCGAAGCGTCCGGTTCGCCAAGCGTCATTTTTTGAAGGCGCATCTGTTTTACCCGACCTTTTTCGTCTGCAATATATTCGATGGGATTGTGCAGCGGCATAAATTCGACACCCTCTTCTTTGGCATGTTTAATTTCTTCGACGCGGGCAGGCATCTCGGCTTCCGACCGACGGTAAACGATCATGGCACGCTCGGCTCCCAGCCGTTTCGCTGTCCGTACGGCATCCATGGCTGTGTTTCCGCCGCCGATTATAGCAACGTTTTTACCCGACAGAACAGGCGTGTCTCCATCGCGAGAAGCGCCCATCAAATTGATGCGAGTAAGGTATTCGTTGGATGACATTACTCCGACCAGATTTTCGCCTGGAATATGCATAAAACGGGGTAATCCTGCGCCGCTACCTACAAAGAGTGCTTTGTATTCCTGCGCTTGTAATTCTTCAAAGGTTATAGTTTTGCCGACAATACAATTGGTGATGATTTCAACACCCAATTTCTTTAAAATCTCAATTTCCACATCAACAATAGAATTGGGTAGGCGGAACTCGGGAATTCCATATTTCAATACGCCACCGATTTCGTGCAAGGCTTCAAAGACGGTAACCTTGTAGCCTCTTTTGGCCATGTCACTGGCAAACGATAATCCGGCAGGGCCGGATCCGACTACGGCAACCTTGATTCCATTGGAGGGAGCACATTCGGGAACAGCCATTTGTCCGCTGTCGCGTTCATAGTCGGCGGCAAAACGTTCGAGATAGCCGATTGCGACGGCTTCTTTTCCCATTTTTTGCGCGTAGATACACTCGGCTTCACATTGCTTTTCCTGAGGGCATACACGGCTGCATACGGCCGGTAAAGCGCTTGTTTGTTTTACAATCTTTGCCGCTTCAAGAATTTCTCCACGTTCGATGTTTTTTACAAACTGAGGAATGTCAATTCCTACCGGACAGCCATTGGTACATGACGGAGAGGGACAATCGAGACAACGTTTGGCTTCTTTTAGTGCGTCTTCTTTAGTGAGTCCGCTATTTACTTCTTCGTTGTTTTTGTTTCGATAATCGGCAGGGAGTTCCCGCATATGAACACGGGGTATATCAGTTCTCTCTTTATTTTTGGTAGCTTTCCGTAGCTCTTCACGCCACGGTTCGTTTCGTTTAGTGTTTGTATCTGGGTTCATGGGAATGAAAATTGAATAAATAAGAAAGTAAATAAAAGCAAGAATCAAATGGCTGTAGTTTCGGTATACTGTTGCATAGCTTTAATCTCTAATTCTTTGTATGAGCTAAGTCTCATTTGCATTTCGTCAAAATCGACTTCATGCGCATCGAATTCGGGACCGTCCACGCATACGAATTTGATTTTGCCTCCGACTGTGATTCTGCATGCTCCACACATACCGGTGCCATCTACCATGATAGTATTGAGCGATGCCATTGTCGGAATATCGTATTTTTTTGTCAGTAATGCTACAAATTTCATCATTACAGCCGGACCAACAGTGACACACAAATCTACCTTCTCTCGCAATAATACCTCTTCAATGCCGGCAGTTACCAAACCTTGTTTGCCATAACTTCCATCATCGGTCATTATGATTACCTCGTCGGAGTTGGCACGCATCTGCTCTTCCAGGATAACCAATTCTTTGGAACGTGCGGCAAGCACAGTAATGACGCGATTTTCGGCTTTTTTCATTGCCTCTACGATTGGTAAAAGAGGTGCCACACCTACGCCACCGCCAGCACATACTACAGTTCCATATTTTTCAATGTGAGTGGCTTTTCCCAGAGGACCTACCAGATCGGTGATATAATCACCCTCGTTGAGTGCACATAACTTGGCCGATGAAACGCCTACGCGTTGTACAACCAATGATATGCTACCTTTGACAGGGTCGGACGAAGCAATGGTTAATGGAATGCGTTCGCCTTTTTCCCCTACTTTAACCAGTACAAAATGACCGGCTTTGCGTGTTTTGGCAATTTGAGGAGCTTCCACTTCGAAATGTAGTACATTGGGAGAAAAATGCTCCTTTTTAAGAATCTTGTTCATATTTGATAGTTTGATGTTGAATGGTCGGATGTGTATAGCTAAGTGCTATGTTTTCGCGGCAATACGTGGCAAATTTACTGATTTATCAGCAGATTGGCAATCATGAACGCATGTAAGATGAATTTGAAATGTTAAAATTATCCCTGAAAAAGTGGAAAAAACTATCAAAATATGTTGTAAAGCATACGAAAACATTTGGTGGGTCTTTTAAAAAGGACGAAATTTGTCATCGTTAAAACTACACAATCTTTTTTGCCTTAAAAAGACTAATACCTATTAGCAATAAAAAGTGGGACTTTGTGAAAAGTCCCACTTTTTGCTTTTAAAGCATTTGTTATTTCGACAAAGAAAACTTTAGGCCGGTTTTAAATGACACATTCAGAGGATGTTCTGTGCGCGAACTCTCGGGTTGATTGCCGGGTATGTACCATGCGCCACCAGTTTCAACATACCAGTGGATGAAACGATACAGGCGATAGCTGGCGCCAACGCCTGCATCTAATGATAGTTGCACGCCTTTAATGGAGTAGTGGTAGCGTTCTTGTTCTGTGGGTGTATTTTGAGTATTATAGGTGTAAATTTTCTCTACAAGAGAAAGCCCTTTTTCTATTCTTCCACCTCCGATCAGATAAATAGCGAAAGATGGCTTTTGAATAAAAGAGTATGCCAATGATACTGGGATGCCCAGATAATGTTGCTCGATTCGTCCGGTCGCTTTACTTCCTCCCGAATATTGAGCTCCGAGTTCTCCGGTAGTAATAAGCCGGGTATATATGATGCCGCTTTGGAGTTCCCATCGCTTACATAGTGATATTCCAACGGAGATTCCAACAGATAACGGCACGTAATATGTCTTTTTTCCGGAAAAAGTTATCAAATTAGGTGTCGATGATCCAGATAATAGCTCGGCCTGAGAGACTCGCGAAAAGAGTTGGGATCCGATTGATCCGTCACTTGTAAGGTTATCGCTAGAGCCGGACGTAAGTCCCATATTCCCTTGAAAGGTGCCAGCAAGCCACGTGACCAGATTGTTTGATCCAGAAGGTTGCTTTTTGTTTTTCTCAGGTTTATCCGTCGGTAAAGCTGGCAATTCGGCATATTGAGGAACCGGGTGGGTGATATAACCTGTGGTGTCAAAATTGTCGGTAACAACTTTGTTTTGCGCAATTTCTGTTTGGGGTACAGAGGTTGGAATAGTTGATGCTTGACTCGCATGGCTCGATGCCGCAACGGTTGCTGTTGTGCCGGTTTCTATGCCGCTATTTTTCACCGATAGGCTGTTTTGAGCAGTGCTTGTATGGTTGGATGCTTGCGCTTTGGAAGTTGAAGTAGCAACCCTATTTTGTGGTGTAACAGTAGTTGTGCTCACATTGCTTGCTAAGAATGCTTTTTGCTGGAGTTTCGGTCGATTTATTTCTTGCTTGGCAAGAATAAGTTTGGTCGGTTTATCTTGTTTGTTGAGCAGAGAAAATCCAAGGAAAATAACGCCGATTACGGATGCAGCAGTGGCAATGTAATAGAACGCAAAACGGCGACGTTTAGGTTGCGCTTCTGCCAATTTGAGGCTGAAGACATCCCAATCATCGGACGGAAGTTCTACTTCGTAATCGTCGAATTTTTGCCGATAAAACGTGTCGTTATCGTTATATTTGTGAGTATCCATAAATTTCTGCCATTTTTTGTTGCAACAGAGCACGTGCCCTTGCAAATTGAGACCTTGAGGTGCTTTCGGCAATGCCAAGCATATCACCTATCTCCTTATGACTGTATCCTTCTATTGCATAGAGGTTAAAAACGGAGCGGAATCCTGCCGGTAATGAGGCAATTATTTGGCGCAATTCATCGGCTGATATCCGTTCGATCACATTTTCTCCGGTTTCTTGTATTTCGTATGAAGTTGCCAGATCGAAACTTTCTCTCAGAATATCGTTTTTTCTGAGAAATTCCAGTGCTGTTGTTACAAAAATACGTCTCATCCATCCTTCAAAAGATCCTTCATGGGCAAAGGAACCAATATTCAGGAAGATCTTTATAAACCCGTCATGCATCAAATCCCGAGCTGTCTCGTAATTATTGACATACCTCATGCACACACCCATCATTTTGCGTGAATATTGCTCGTAGAGGTGCTTCTGTGCAGCAGCAATCCCTTTTTTGCAATCTTCAATAAGTTGTGATTCTTCTTGGGCGATGTACATTCACTGATAGGATAGATGATTTTTGGCCTGCAAACGTTGCATCAAGATGCAATAATTGCCCAAATATAAGGATTTTTTGATTACCGAAGGTTCTTTTTTTCTCCAGCGAAAGCTAAAAAAGGTTGTGTCAATCCCGAGCGTTGCTAAGTAGCTTTACCATCGTTTCGGCAGCTTTTCGGGAGGCTCCGGATGTGCCAAGCAATTTATGTAAGAGATGGTATTCGTGCAACATTTTGTTTCGATAGGGTGAATTATTGAGAAGCCGATCGAGTTCTTGGCTAAGTGCCTGAGTGGTAACTTGCGATCCGAGTAGTTCTTTTACGACTGGTTTGTCAGTAATAATATTGACAAGCGAGAAATAGGGCGTGTGAATGAAATAGTTGTACAACAGAGGCCCCAGACGACCCAGTTCCATATTGTAGGTTACTACCTGCGGAATATTCAGTAACGCCGTTTCGAGGGTGGCGGTTCCTGAGGTTACCAATGCGGCCGAGGCTTGTTGCAACAGAGCATACGTTTGTTCGAATACGATTTTAACGTTTGTGCCTTTGATGAACTTGGAGTAGTAATCCGGCATAATTCCGGGAGCTCCGGCAATGACAAACTGATATTCGGGAAATTGGCTGATGATGGAGATCATCAGAGGAAGATTGTCTGCAATCTCTTTTTTGCGACTACCCGAAAGCAGGGCAACAATTGGTTTTTGTTCCAACTTGTTCCGACGCGCAAAGGTTGGAAATTGTTCTCCTTTTTCCGGTCGCGACTCAATGGCATCCATCAACGGGTTACCGACATATACAGTTTGTGTGTAATTATGTTTCTTGTAAAATTCAATTTCGAACGGAAAGATACAAAGCATGTTATCGACCAAAGCTTTGATCTGTTTAATCCGATATTCTTTCCATGCCCACAGTTTGGGCGAGATGTAATAAAAGACTTTCAATCCCAGTTTCTCTTTGGCATATTTTGCAATGCGCAGATTAAAACTCGGATAGTCGATCAATATCAGCACATCGGGAGAGAAAGACCGAAGAGCTTTTTTGCAAACAGAGATATTGCGCAATACCGTATGCAGATTTAGAATGACAGAGATTACTCCCATAAAGGCCATCTGTCGGTAGTGTATCTGTGGAGTCCCTCCTACAGTTGCCATCATGTCGCCACCCAAGAAACAAAATTCTGCTTCCCGGTCGGTGTTTTTGAGTTCTCGCATCAGGTTAGCTCCATGAAGGTCGCCCGATGCCTCGCCGGCTATGATGAAGTACTTCATTGAGGAGACAAAGAGTAAAGAGACAAAGAACAAAGAGTATGCCTTTCCTCTTTGTTCTTTGTCTTCGTTTATTTTTTGCGATTAGTAGCTGCTTTTTGGCGCTGTGCCTGTTCGCGTTGCATTTTTTCAAGACGTTCCATAAATCCGCCCGATTTTTTCTTCGACGGTTTCTTCTTATTTGCTTCCAGCTGCTTCAACAGTTTGTCTTCGTCTATAAAACTGCGGATGGCATAGGTTTGGGCTATGGTAATTAGGGTTGATAAGAAGTAGTAGTAACTCAACCCGGATGCATAATCGTTGAACCAGAACCACATCATGATGGGCGTGAAATACATGATGATATTCATGCCCGGCATCTGTTGGCTGGTAGCCATCTGCGTCTGCATATTGATTTTGGTGTAGATAAAGCTGACAATAGTCATCAACAGACAGAACAGACTGATATGGTTGCCGAAGTAGGTCGTGATAAACGGAATGGTAGCATTCCAAGTGATTACGGCATCATACGACGAGAGGTCTTTGGCCCAAAGGAAACTTTGGTGACGCAATTCGATGGATGCCGGGAAGAAGTTGAACATTGCGATCAGAATCGGCAACTGTAGAAGCATAGGCAAGCATCCGCTCATTGGACTTACGCCTACTTTGCGGTAAAGATCCATGGTCGCTTTTTGGCGATCCATAGCTTTTTCTGCCGGTATTTTTGCGTTGATCTCGTCGATTTGAGGTTTCAATACCCGCATTTTGGCCGACGACATGTACGACTTGTATGTCATCGGGAAGAGAATCATCTTGATAACGATGGTCATTAGCAAGATGATGATACCGAAGCTTCCGATAAAACCCCCGAAAAAGTTGAACATCGGAATGATGGCATATTGGTTGATCCAACCGAAGATACCCCAACCAAGCGGAACGAGTTTGGTAAGTTTCATCTTTTTGTCGCTGTCAATTCCTTTGTCGTATTTTGCTAATAAATTGAACTTATTCGGTACAAAATAGAAGCGGAAACTCGTGGGAGTTGTGCTCTTGGGATCGAATCCGACATTCATTTTCGTTTTACACTCGCTGATATATTTCGAACTGGTGCTTTCATCGAATGAGCTTTCGAGCGTGTTGGACGTAAATGCTTTATCGGCTACGAGTACGCTACTGAAGAACTGATCTTTGAACGCAACCCATTGCAGTTGATTCGGAAGATTTTGCTCGTCGTGACCGCTTTGTTTCAGGTTATTTACATTATCGGCTACATATTTATAGTACAGACCTGAGTAACGCGCTTCAAATTTGCGACCTTTTTCTTGTTGGCGGATTTTTGCATTCCAGCTTAATTCCAACCGGTCGGTGCTTGGTGATAATACCGTTTCCATCCCTTTGCCCTTCATGTCGAAACGAACCATGTAGTCGTCCGGTGCAAGAGTGTAAACGAAATCGAGATATGAACCGTTATCGGCCTTCAAACGGAAAGTATACGATTGAAGGGAAGTGGTAACTGTTTGTTTGGAAGAAAGTCCAATGGGCTCAAAATAGAGATTTTGCGTGTTCAATACCCGGTTGTTATTGGTTGCAAGTGTGAAACCGAATGAGCTTTCGTCCTTGTCGAACAAGATCACGGGTAAGGAATCGTGTGTCTGATAATTTTTTAACTGTACCGAGTAGATACGTCCACCCTTATTCGATAAAGTGATTTTAATCACTTTGTTTTCGATAGTGAACAGTTGTTCCTTGCCGGTTCCGGCCGGGGCAAACGGACCAAAAGTGGCATTGACTGAAGCTGTGTCATGTTTGGCAATCAGCGAGTCGGTCGCCGCTTTGGCCTCGGTTTTAGCAGCTATTACAGCTTGTTCTTGTGCTGTTTTCTGGATGGCAGCAATCGAATCTTGTGCCCGTTGGGCAGCAAGTTGCTCTTGTGAAGGGCGATTTAGTACGGAGAAACCGACCAGAATCAGAATAATTAAGACAAATCCGAGAATCGTATTTTTATCCATAAGATCTTTGCGTTGCGATTGAGGATATGATTATTTTTAATTGCTATTTAGTAATTGCGGCTTTGATGAACTGAATGAACAGCGGATGCGGATTTACTACCGTGCTGCTATATTCGGGGTGGAATTGTGTTCCGATAAACCATTTTTTTGCTGGGATTTCGATGATTTCCACCAGATCGGATTCAGGGTTGATGCCGCTGCACTTCACTCCGGCCTGTTCATATTGTTCGCGATAGTCGTTGTTGAATTCGTAACGATGGCGATGGCGTTCTTTGATTGTATCTTTTCCGTAAACTTTATATGCCAACGAATCGTGTTTGATATTGCATGGATACGCTCCCAAACGCATAGTTCCTCCCATGTTGAGAATCGTTTTCTGTTCTTCCATCATATCGATCACGTTGTGGCGGGTATTCAGGTCGAATTCGGTTGAGTTTGCATCAATAAAGCCTAACACGTTACGGCCGAACTCGATAACCATACATTGCATACCCAGGCAGATGCCCAGACAAGGAATGTCGTTTTCGCGGGCAAAACGGATAGCTTCGATTTTGCCTTCGATACCACGGTTGCCGAATCCCGGAGCGATAAGGATGCCATCGAGTTCACCCAACAAATCCATGGCATTTTCAGCATCCAATTTTTCAGAATGGATCAGTTCGAGTTTCAGCTTGCGGTCGTTGTAGGCCGAAGCATGCAATAACGATTCGATAATCGATTTATAAGCATCGGGAAGTTCAACGTATTTACCGACCAAGCCGATTTTTACCGGTTCGGTGGCGTTTTTCATTTTATCCACAATGTAGATCCATTGCTTCATATCGGGTTTGGGATCTGTCGGACAGCCAAGCTTGCGCAGTACGATTTCATCCAGACCTTCTTCTTCCATTTTCAGGGGAACTTCGTAAATAACAGGAACGTCAACCGATTGAATAACAGCATCGGGGGCGACGTTGCAGAAAAGAGCCACTTTGCGGCGAACATCTACCGACAGGGGTCTTTCTGTACGTAGAACCAATACATCCGGTTGAACGCCTGCTTGTTGCAATTCTTTGACGGAGTGCTGAGTCGGTTTGGTTTTTACCTCTTTAGCGGCAGCAATGTAGGGTACGTATGTGAGGTGAATGTTGAGGCATTTGTTTCCCAGCTCCCATTTCAATTGACGTACGCTTTCGATGTATGGCAAGGACTCAATATCGCCGACCGTACCTCCGATTTCTGTAATTACAAAATCATATTCTCCGGTTTTACCCAGTTTCAGAATGTTCTCCTTAATTTCGTCAGTGATGTGAGGAATAATCTGTACCGTTTTGCCGAGATAATCACCATGCCGTTCTTTGTTGATGACTTTCTGGTAGATATAGCCAGTGGTTACATTATTGGCACGATACATGGGTTCGTTTACAAAACGTTCGTAGTGGCCGAGGTCGAGGTCGGCCTCATGTCCGTCTGCGGTCACATAACATTCTCCGTGCTCGTACGGATTGAGAGTTCCGGGGTCAACGTTGATGTAAGGATCCAGTTTTTGGTTGGTCACTTTAAAGCCGCGTGCCTTCAGCAGCTTTCCTAACGAAGCAGCAATGATTCCCTTTCCAAGGGATGAAATCACGCCTCCCGTAACAAAAATGTACTTAGTCTCTTTCACTACAAAATAATTTGTGGTTTGTTCTGCAAATAAGGTTTTTGTTATGTGTAATAAAAACCTTACTCCTTGAAATATTGTGAGTTAATTGTTTCTTGATCAGTGTGTCTTCGTATAAAAACGAAAGCACAAAGGTAGTAATTATTTACCAGATTTTTACAGCGAAATACACTCCGTGTTATTTTGAAACCGGATATTCATAAATGCATGGCTATTTGACAGAATGAAGAGCGAAAAAATTACATCAGGCTCTTAATGGCATCGATTTTAGCGTCGGTCGGTAATGTGGCATCAATCCAGTGGATGGTGAGGCCGCGGCGTTCCATACCCCGGAACCAGGTCATTTGTCGCTTGGCAAAGCGATGAATTTCCATTTCGAGTTGTGAAAACATCTCTTCGTAAGTAAGTTTTCCGGTGACGTAGAGTGTCAGGTATTTGTATTCCAATCCATAATAAATAAGATCGTCGGGCGGGATGCCACTGTCGAGCAAGCGGCGCACTTCGTCTACCATTCCTTCGTCGAGACGTGCCTGAAGCCGGCGGGTGATGCGAGCCCGCCGTTCGTCGCGCGAAATGTCGATGCCGATAATCAACGGATGAATATCGGGATAGTCGGATTTGATCTCCGGATGATGCTGGTAATATTCGGCGATTTCGATGGCCCGAACGGCTCGTTTTACGGTATCGACATCGGTGGTGTTGTGCAATGTTTTGTAGCTGCTTAGGATTTGGGTCAATTCGTCGAGTGATTTACCCTCGAATTGCTTTTTGAATTCAGAATTGTCGGGTACCTGAATCAGACGGTAACCTTTGAGTATGGCTTCGATATAGAGCCCTGTGCCACCACAAAGAATGACAGGTTTACTTCGTTTGGTAATGTCGTCGTACGCCTTCAAAAAATCACGTTGATACTCAAATACATTGTATTTGTAGCCGGCATTGACAATGTCGATCAGATGGTACGGAACTGTTTGTCCGTCAACGGTATATTCCGAAAGATCTTTCCCAGTACCGATATCCATTTTCCGGTAAACCTGGCGGGAATCGGCACTGATGATTTCTCCGCCGATTGCACAAGCAAGATGTGTCGCTACCGAGGTTTTGCCGGTTGCGGTCGGACCGAGAATCGTGATAAGGTTATACGTCGACATGAATTTCTATGCTGGTTACAAATACGGATTATATACTTTTTCGTATCCGATGGTGGTAGTGGGGCCATGACCGCAGTACACGGTGGTGTCGTCGGGTAGTACAAACAGCTTTTTGCCGATGCCGTCGATTAGCTGCTCGTAGTTCCCTTTAGGTAGGTCGGTGCGTCCGATGCTTCCCTGAAACAGCACATCACCCGCAAAAAGGGTAGCTGACGCGGCATCGTAGAAACAAAGGCTACCGGGCGAATGACCCGGAACATGAATGACAGTCAGCGTAACATTGCCGAATTTCACGGTATCTTTCTCTGTTAGAAAAGATCGTAATTCGGGTCGCTCATCATAATGCATTCCGAAAGCTTCGGCTTGTGCACTGATTTGCTGAAGTAAAAACGCATCGGCATTATGTGCTTTTGCCAGAATACCATACGCTTTTTCGACAAAAAGGTTGCCGAAAGAGTGATCCAGATGTAGATGCGTATTTATAAGATGCCTGACTGTGAGTTTGTTGTCTGAAATGAATTGTTGAAGCGTCTTTTGCTCGGTTTCCGTAACACACCCCGGGTCGATGATGACACATTCTTTGGTCTCATCATACGCCACGTAGGTGTTCTCCATGAAAGGATTGAAAGTAAATGTTTTTATAGTCATATCTATCAATTTGTCAGTTGGATTGTAAACTCTATTTCTTGCTTTCTTCGGCGGTTTGTGCTGGAATCAGCGTGGTTTGATGAAAATGCAAATAGTCATTGAAGGTTTGACCAGACTGCAGTGTTTTCAAGTTTTCGTCCGAAATTGCCACCGGATGTATGCCTGCCGAATCGAGAACTTTCCGTATAATAGGGTCTTCGCTCATTGATTGTTGGTAGAAATGGGCATCGCCGAACGACGGGAAATCGGCAACGACAATAAACCGGAGGTTCTCGGCCTGGCGACGTACATGAAGATCAAAATCATTCAACACAAAGTGGTCGAAGTTGTAATTAGCTACTTTGTACAGTATACGATTAATGTCGATCGAATCGGACATGACGGGTAACAGCAATAAATGACGATTGTTGCGAGTAGCTGTAAATTGTGGTATAGGTTGATTTTCTGCTTGTTGTGTGGCCTCTCGTTGCTTTATTGGCAGGTTGCCAAACGAACTTCCTCTGGTAACTGTTTTTCCCTGCTCCATCAATGCCAGAATGTCTTTCGCCATGCTGATAACATCGCTTTGCGGATATTTTTTAACAAGATCTTCCAATGCAATTTTCATGTTCGGTTGATCTCCGCTCTTGCCTATGCTCAGCGCATTGAGCAGACCGAATTTAGGCATTAACTCGGCAAAGGGATAGCTGGTGTTTATCTGTTTATAATTGTTGATTACGGTTTGAAACTCGTTTCGGGTATATGCGGCAAAAGTAGCTTCATAGAGAGAGTCTTGTTGCTGAAGTATCTCTTGTTGATGTAGGGCATATTCGGGATGTCCTAATATCAATGCATATTTCGAAGATGGGAAGTTGGTTATGATAAGTGTTTTGTATCGTTCCGATTCGGTTTCTTTGCCTGCTTTTTTGTTGAGCGTGTACAGTGAATAATAAGCATCAATCCAGGTCGAATCGATTCCGAACCGACGATGAAGTTCCGCATAGGTTGCAATTGCCATCGGTTCGTCTTCCAATTTCCGTTCGTACAGTTGACCCATGTTGAATAAAGCCTTGCTTATTTGGCTATTTGATTTTGCCATATCGGACGCCGTCAGAGGTAATTGAGCAAGATAGAATTCGGGCTTGTATTTGTCTTCTTCTTTCTGAGGACTATTTGCGTCGCCGGATGGAGTGGCTTGAGCAACCGGTTGTAGATCGCTGCTGATGGAAGTTTTGTCGGTTCTGCGCCAGTCATCTTCAAGTTTGCGGGTGCCCCACAATTGCTGAAATTGAGTGATCCCGGCTTGAACGGTAGAAGAATTGTAAAAATACCAGTTGTTGTTTGATGTTGTCTTTTGGTTATTCTGCCCGTTTGCAAAGCCGTTGTTATTGGCTTGCTGAATGAGCAGTTGTTGCTGTTTTTGTGCTATCAGGAGAGCTTTCGCGGCATCCTGTTCTGCTTGTCTTATGTTGGCAATAATTTTATTGATAGAAGTCAACCTCTCTTGTTCGGGTAGTTTTGCAAGAGTTTGTAGACTGTCTTGCCGATGGACGGTGTTGCTGTAACCTGCCAGTTCGTTGAGAATTTCGGCGCGTTTGGTTACTCGCTCAAAATCGTCATTGTCGTTTCTGATCTGCTTTGTTGCAGCGGCATAATAAGGTTGGGCTTTTAGATAGGTCTGCTCTTTGTAATACAAATCGCCCAATCGAATATTGGCTGTCATTTTATCCTGATTATCGGGCGTTGTTGAGTTGATCGCTGCCAGATAGTTTTCGATAGCTTTGTCTTTTTTGTTGTCATTCAGGTAGATATTGCCAATCACAACGTAAATCTGGTCGATATATTCTTTATTTCGGCTCGCTTTTGCCATTTTTTGAAGTTCGTCCAATACCTTTTCAGTTTTATGGTCGGCTATTTGAGCTCGTTGTAGCCTTGCTGCCAACTCCATCGAATACATTGTGCTTTGTTTGATGGCTGCCGTAAAGGCATTGTAGGCCGTTTCCTTGTCGTTATAACGGGCACATAATTGTCCCAAAATAAAATTAAATCGAGCGTTCAGAAATTTATTGTGTTCTGTGTCGGTAGCTGTTTTTAAAAATGGAATGGCCTCTGCATAGTGTTTTTCTTTCAGCAGTAAGTCGGCTTTGGCCGCTGCGTAAAGTCCGTTCAATTGTTGGTTGAGCGAGTTTTTGGTGTTGACGTTATGGAGGGCATCTTCTGCTTCGTAGTTCCACCCCATCTCGGCAAAACAGCGTGACCGTCCGATTTGAGCTTCATCGGCCACATCCGATTCGGAACCGAAATGCTTGATGATATAAGCATAAGTCCCCATTGCTCCCAGAAAATCGGCTTTGTGGAATTCGGCCTGGGCAAGTAGTAACCATGAACGCAGAACCATCGGGTTGTATTCTTCTTTTGCCATGAATGCTATATAGGCGGGATCTTTTTTGCGGGCAAAGTTCTTCCTCGGTTTGGCTTTGATGGATCTGAGTTTTATGGCTTTGCGGCATTTTTCTATGGTTATCTCCATCTTAGATTTGCCAGCATCGGCATTGCTGTGCTGACTGATGGGATACATCGACAAAAGCTGAGAATAGTTGTCTTTCTGTGCTTTGTTTATAGCGTCAATTCCCTCTTTATAGGCTTGATATCCATTGAAATAAATGTTGTAACGGGTCGTGAAGGCATTGGCATTGCGCGTTAGCCACGTGTTTTTGGAGGTTGAGCAGCTGACAACAATGAAAATGGCTAAAAACGGGAAGATTATGTTTCGTATTCGTTGCTTCATCCGAGGCTCGAAAGTAGGTTTGTATTGCAAATGTACTATTAATAACGCTGTTTGCCTAAAAATGTTGCTTGTTTTTATGTAATGCGTTATAAAAGTGTGGTTTTCGGGAGAATACTGATCCAAAACTCCAATATTATTCAGAGTCGATTGAACTCAATTTTTCACTAGTGTCCCATTAAAATTGGGGCGTTATTAAAAATCAAATAAATTTGGCTCATTAAGCCTAAAACGATCTTTGTCATTTTGAAATTTAGTTCTGTCGAAGAGGTCTCGAAGATGAGTTTTATCAGTTAATGATATACTCAGGATCTGCAACACCTCGTAGGTGCTTCTATCGAGTTGCATGTCTTTTTGAACAATTGCAACCAGACAGTAAGTACATATAGCTACGTAGATTTGAATTCGAACTGCATTCTCTGATGTGCCCCAGAATTTCTTTATTTTAAGATGCTGTTTCAGCCACTTGAAAAACAATTCAACCTGCCAGCGATTTTTGTAAAGATCGGCAACCTGAAGTGCAGAAATATGCATTGCATTGGTTAAGAATGCGAACTCACGTTCTTGTTCTTCATCCCAGTATCTTACCAAACGAAGTGTATCTGGATAGTATTGATTTGGATAAAATCCAGTCAATTCGATCATCACATCAGAAAGCACGTTTTCAGGTAATCTACGTTTCCATTTGATGGATTTGTATTGCAGATTCTTCTTGGCTCTAACAACAAAGAATGCTTCTATCTGATGAATCTTATACAACATCTTGAAACTGTTGTAGGCTCTCATTAGTGTCCACTAAAAAATCATAGTAGTTCTTTGAAATAATTGATATTCAATTTGTTATGAATGGTTTTCATGCGAACGGATTTGAATTTACTTTTGTGGTAAAAATCAAGCCGTTATGCATA
>Ga0316604_10000124_pt1 | contig 120282 bp, 126 predicted proteins | sample OWC_soil_day20_C_FD_207650 | JGI IMG/M metagenome (GOLD analysis project Ga0316604, IMG submission 207650) | Wetland soil microbial communities from Old Woman Creek delta, Ohio, United States - OWC_soil_day20_CT | ecosystem: Environmental > Terrestrial > Soil > Wetlands | place: USA: Ohio... | reverse complement strand
GACGAAGAGCTGCTCGAACTCGTCGAAATGGAAGTGCGCGATCTGCTGTCCAAGTACGACTTCCCGGGCGACGACATTCCGGTGATCAAGGGCTCCGCCCTGAAGGCACTGGAAGGCGACCAGTCCGAAATCGGCGAACCGGCCATCCTGCGTCTGGCTGAAGCGCTGGATACCTACATCCCGGAACCGGAACGTGCCATCGATGGCGCCTTCCTGATGCCGGTGGAAGACGTGTTCTCGATCTCCGGTCGCGGTACCGTGGTGACCGGTCGTGTTGAGCGCGGCATCATCAAGGTCGGCGAAGAAATCGAAATCGTCGGTATCGTTCCGACGGTCAAGACCACCTGTACCGGCGTGGAAATGTTCCGCAAGCTGCTCGACCAAGGTCAAGCTGGCGACAACATCGGCGCGCTGCTGCGTGGTACCAAGCGCGAAGACGTACAGCGCGGTCAGGTTCTGGCCAAGCCGGGTTCGATCACCCCGCATACCAAGTTCACTGCCGAAGTGTACGTGCTGAGCAAGGATGAAGGCGGCCGTCATACCCCGTTCTTCACCAACTATCGTCCGCAATTCTACTTCCGTACCACCGACGTGACCGGTGCGGTTGAACTGCCGGAAGGTACCGAAATGGTGATGCCGGGCGACAACGTATCGATCACTGTGAGCCTGATCTCCCCGATCGCCATGGAGCAAGGTCTGCGCTTCGCGATTCGCGAAGGTGGCCGTACCGTTGGCGCTGGCGTGGTTGCCAAGGTTCTTGAGTAAGCGAGAGAAAAATGCAAAACCAAAAGATTCGCATCCGTCTGAAGGCGTTTGACTACGCACTGATCGATCGTTCGGCTCAGGAAATCGTCGAGACCGCCAAGCGCACTGGCGCCGTGGTCAAGGGTCCGGTTCCTCTGCCTACCAAGATCGAACGTTTCGATGTGTTGAGCTCGCCGCACGTCAACAAGACGGCGCGTGATCAGTTCGAAATCCGCACGCATCTGCGCTTGATGGACATTGTCGATCCTACCGACAAGACCGTTGATGCGCTGATGAAGCTGGATTTGCCGGCTGGTGTTGACGTCGAAATCAAGCTGCAGTAATTGTGGCTGGATGAACCGGCGGCAATAAATGTCGCCCGGTTTATCATGAGAACAAGCTTTTTTGACTGTTTGCATGCAAGTGCTTGCAGGAAAAAGAATAGCTGTAGTATCATCGCGGGCTTATCGTTTTAGGACGATAAGCCCGTGTATTTTTTTAATTGGATCATAGCCAGCCAATCGTAGCTGGCCCTTGATAAAGGGAATAACTATGAGCTTAGGACTTGTCGGTCGCAAGGTCGGCATGACCCGCGTTTTTGCTGAGGATGGTGCTTCCATTCCGGTAACGGTGCTGGACATGTCTGCTAATCGCGTCACGCAAATCAAAACGCCGGAAGTGGATGGCTACTCTGCTGTTCAAGTAACTTTCGGTGAAAAGAAAGCTAATCGCGTATCGAAGCCGGAAGCCGGTCATTTTGCCAAGGCGGGTGTTGAAGCCGGTCTGGCATTGGTCGAATTCCGTATCGATGCAGAAAAGCTGGCCGATTTGAAGGCTGGCGATGCGTTGTCTGTCGAAATCTTTACCGTTGGCCAGCTTGTTGATGTTTCTGGTACTTCGATTGGTAAGGGTTTTGCTGGCGCCATCAAGCGTTACAACTTTTCTTCCAACCGTGCTTCACACGGTAACTCGCGTTCCCACAACTCGGCTGGTTCCATCGGCCAAGCTCAGGATCCGGGCCGTGTTCTGCCGGGTAAGCGCATGGCGGGCCATCTTGGTAACGTCAAGTGCACCGTGCAAAACCTGGAAATCGTTCGTGTTGATGCCGAACGTCAATTGCTATTGATCAAGGGTGCTGTTCCTGGCTCCCCGGGCAATGATGTTGTCGTGCGTCCCGCAGTGAAGGCAGGTGCGTAATGGAACTTAAAGTCATCAATGCAAGCGGCGAAGCCCAATCGGCTATCGCTGCATCCGATGCCCTGTTCGCGCGTGACTTCAATGAGGCGCTGGTTCACCAAGTGGTGACCGCCTACCTCGCCAATGCGCGTAGTGGCAATCGTGCCCAAAAGGGCCGTGCTGAAGTCAAGCACTCCACCAAGAAGCCGTTTAACCAGAAAGGCACCGGTCGTGCCCGTGCTGGTATGACTTCGTCCCCGCTGTGGCGTGGGGGTGGTAAGACTTTCCCGTCGAGCCCCGACGAGAATTTCAGTCAGAAGGTTAACCGCAAGATGTTCCGTGCTGGTATTGCGACCATTCTGTCGCAACTCGCTCGCGAAGATCGTCTGGTGGTGCTCGATTCCTTTGAGGTCGAAACCCCCAAGACTAAGGCTTTTGTTGAGAAGTTGGCTGGCCTGAAGCTGGATAACGTATTGATCGTTACCCATGAGCTCGGTGAGAACCTCTACCTCGCATCGCGCAATCTTCCGAACGTGCTCGTTGTTGAGCCGTCTGCTGCTGATCCGGTGAGCCTTGTGCGCTTCAAGAAAGTAGTGCTTACCCGTGAAGCGCTGCAAGCTTTTGAGGAGATCTACGCATGATGCAATTTGCAGAAAACCGTCTGCTCCAGGTTATCCTGGCGCCGGTTGTTTCCGAGAAGGCTACCTTTGCTGGTGAAAAGTACGAGCAAGTCGTCTTCCGCGTGGTGAAGGATGCCACCAAGGCTGAAATCAAGGCTGCGGTAGAGCTTCTCTTCAAGGTCCAGGTCGAAGGCGTTCAGGTTCTGAACGTCAAGGGCAAGGCCAAACGCTTCGGTCGTTTCAATGGTCAACGCAAGGGCTGGAAGAAAGCGTACGTCAGCCTTGTGTCTGGTCAAGAAATTGATCTCGCGGCTGCGGAATAAGGAGACTGAATCATGGCATTGGTAAAAGTAAAACCGACATCGCCCGGTCGCCGCGCTGTAGTCAAGGTGGTTCATTCCGACCTGCACAAGGGTGCTCCCCTTGCGTCGCTCGTTGAAAGCCAGTCCAAGACTGCTGGTCGCAATAACAACGGCCACATTACAACCCGTCATATGGGTGGTGGTCACAAGCAACATTACCGTCTGGTCGACTTCCGTCGCAACAAGGATGGCATCGTTGCCAAGGTCGAGCGCCTTGAATATGACCCGAACCGTACCGCCAACATCGCGCTGCTGTGCTATGCCGATGGCGAACGTCGCTACATCATCGCTCCCAAGGGCTTGAAGGCTGGCATGAGCGTGGTTTCCGGCTCCGAAGCTGCGATCAAGGTAGGCAACACCCTGCCGATCCGCAACATTCCGGTGGGTACCACGATTCACTGCATCGAACTGCAACCGGGCAAGGGTGCTCAATTGGCTCGTTCGGCAGGTGCTTCCGTTCAGCTGCTGGCTCGTGAAGGTGCTTACGCTCAGTTGCGTCTGCGCTCCGGTGAAATCCGCAAGGTTCACGTTGACTGCCGCGCCACCATTGGCGAAGTGGGCAACGAAGAGCACAACCTGCGCTCGTACGGTAAGGCTGGCGCCAAGCGCTGGCTGGGTATCCGTCCGACGGTGCGTGGCGTGGTGATGAACCCGGTTGATCACCCGCACGGTGGTGGTGAAGGCAAGACTGGCGAAGGTCGCGTGCCTGTTACGCCGTGGGGTCAGCCGACTAAGGGCTACCGCACTCGCAGCAACAAGCGTACCAGCAACATGATCGTACGCCGTCGTCCAGCGAATAAGGGGTAATGCAAAATGTCTCGTTCTATTAAGAAGGGCCCGTTCGTAGACCTGCACCTCCTGAAGAAGGTAGAAGCTGCGCGTGGCTCCAATGATCGTCGTCCGATCAAGACCTGGTCGCGTCGTTCTACCGTTCTGCCGGATTTCGTCGGTTTGACGATCGCTGTGCACAACGGCAAGCAACACGTGCCGGTGTATGTAAATGAAAACATGGTTGGCCATAAGTTGGGCGAGTTTGCACTCACCCGTACTTTCAAGGGTCATGCCGCAGACAAAAAAGCCAAGCGCTAAGGAGAAGACATGCAAGTATCTGCCGTACTGAGCAACGCTCGTCTCTCCGCTCAAAAAGCGCGTCTTGTCGCTGACCTTGTCCGTGGCAAGTCGGTAGAGCAAGCACTGAACATCCTGACATTCAGCCCGAAAAAGGGTGCTGTTCTGATCAAGAAGGTGCTGGAGTCAGCCATTGCTAACGCTGAACACAATGAAGGTGCCGACATCGACGCCCTCTCGGTGAAAGTGATTTATGTGGACAAGGGACCGTCTCTGAAGCGTTTCATGGCTCGTGCCAAGGGCCGTGGCGCAAAAATCGAGAAGCAAACCTGCCACATCACCCTGACTGTTGGGGATTAAGGAGCGATTATGGGTCAGAAAATTCATCCGACGGGTTTTCGTCTCGCCGTCACCAAGAACTGGGCCTCGCGCTGGTATGCCAACAGCAGCAAATTTGCCACGATGCTCAATGAAGACATCAAGGTGCGCGATTTCCTGAAGCAAAAGCTCGCTAATGCTTCCGTGGGTCGTGTTGTGATCGAGCGTCCGGCCAAGAATGCCAAGATTACTATTCATACGGCTCGTCCGGGTGTTGTGATCGGCAAGAAGGGCGAGGATATCGAACTGCTGAAGGGCCAGCTGCAGAAGATCCTGAATGTTCCGGTTCATGTGAACATCGAGGAAATCCGCAAGCCGGAAATCGATGCGCAAATCATTGCCGACAGCATTTCGTCGCAACTGGAAAAGCGCGTGATGTTCCGTCGTGCCATGAAGCGTGCCATGCAAAACGCCATGCGTCTGGGTGCCCAGGGCATCAAGATCATGTCGGCTGGCCGTCTGAATGGTATCGAAATTGCGCGTACCGAATGGTATCGCGAAGGCCGTGTGCCGCTGCACACCCTGCGCGCTGATGTCGATTACGCAACTTCGGAAGCCAAGACCACCTACGGTATCATTGGTATCAAGGTTTGGGTATACAAGGGCGACATGAAGCCGGGCGAACGTAGCGCCGTGGTCGAAACGCCGGAAACCCAGAAGAAAGTAAGAAAGGGGCCACGCAATGCTGCAGCCAACTAGACTCAAGTACCGTAAACAGCAGAAGGGCCGTAACACTGGTGTTGCCACGCGTGGTGCAGCGGTGTCTTTCGGTGAATTCGGTTTGAAGGCGGTGGGTCGTGGTCGTTTGACCGCACGCCAGATCGAATCTGCGCGTCGCGCGATTACCCGTCATATCAAGCGTGGTGGCCGTGTGTGGATCCGTGTGTTTCCGGACAAGCCCATTTCCAAGAAGCCTGCTGAAGTTCGTATGGGTAACGGTAAGGGCAACCCGGAATACTATGTTGCCGAAATTCAACCTGGCAAGGTTCTGTACGAACTGGACGGTGTGGGCGAAGTATTGGCGCGTGAAGCGTTCCGCCTTGCATCTGCCAAGCTTCCGATTCAGACTACCTTTGTCACTCGCCAAGTGGGGCAATGATGAAAGTTGCTGAATTGCATCAAAAATCCGCAGACGAGCTCAATGTCGAATTGACTGCCTTGTTGCGCGCGCAGTTCGGTCTGCGCATGCAGCATGCGTCGGGTCAATTGGCCAAGGTCAGCGAGCTCAAGCGTGTGCGCAAGGATATTGCGCGCGTTCGTACCATCCTGGCTCAGAAGGCGGCATAACATGACTGAAGCGAAACTGAAGCGTACGCTGACTGGTCGCGTGGTCAGCGACAAGATGGACAAGACCGTCACCGTGCTGGTGGAGCGCCTGGTAAAACATCCGCTTTACGGCAAGATGATGCGCAAGTCCAAGAAATACCATGCGCACGATGAAAACAATCAGTTTGCCGAAGGCGATCTGGTTGTAATCGAAGAAACCCGTCCCCTTTCCCGCACCAAGTCTTGGGTGGTGAAGGAGTTGGTTGAAAAGGCTCGCGCCTGATTATTTCGGGTACTTGCTTGCACGGGCATTCTACCTTGTGTAGAATGCCCGTTTTCCTTCTGGGCTGGCAATTGAAGGCCTGGTTGTTCTTTCCCTTGCGGGATCCAAAACTGGCCGCTACCGGCCCGGGTTTTCCGGGCAATATGGCGGATAAAGTTGGAGGTGTTTTTAAATGATTCAAATGCAATCCAGGCTTGAGGTTGCTGACAATACCGGTGCGCGCGAAGTTCAGTGCATCAAGGTGTTGGGTGGCTCCAAGCGTCGTTACGCCTCTGTTGGCGATATCATCAAGGTTAGCATCAAAGATGCTGCTCCGCGTGGTCGCGTCAAGAAGGGTGATGTATACAATGCCGTGGTGGTTCGCACCGCCAAAGGCGTTCGTCGTGCTGATGGCGCGCTCATCAAATTTGATGGCAATGCCGCAGTGCTTCTCAACAACAAGCTTGAGCCAATTGGCACCCGCATCTTCGGACCGGTTACGCGTGAATTGCGTAACGAACGGTTCATGAAGATCGTGTCCTTGGCGCCTGAAGTGTTGTAAGGGGAGAACGCATGAACAAGATTCGCAAGGGCGATGAAGTCATCGTCATTACTGGCAAGGACAAGGGCAAACGCGGTGCGGTTTTGCGCGTGATTCCGGCCGAAGATCGCGTTGTGGTTGAAGGTGTAAATGTGGTTAAGAAGCACATGAAGCCGAATCCGATGCGTGGCGTCCAGGGCGGCATCGTGGAAAAGACCCTCGCGGTTCACGTTTCCAACGTCGCCATTTTCAACAAGGCGAGCGGCAAGGCTGATCGCGTTGGCTTCAAGGTGCTTGATGACGGCAAGAAAGTGCGCGTTTTCAAATCCACCGGCGAAGTTGTTGGCGGCTAAGGGGTAATACATGGCACGTCTTCAAGATTTTTACAAAGAACAAGTGGTTCCGGAGCTGATTAAACAGTTCGGCTACAAGTCCATTATGGAAGTTCCGCGCATCGAAAAGATCACCCTGAACATGGGTGTTGGCGAAGCGGTGGCTGACAAGAAAGTGATGGAACATGCTGTTTCTGACATGCAAAAGATTGCAGGTCAGAAGCCGGTTGTGACCAAGGCCAAAAAATCGATCGCTGGCTTCAAGATTCGTGATGATTATCCGATCGGCTGCAAGGTTACCCTGCGTCGTGAACGTATGTACGAATTCCTTGATCGTCTGGTGACTATTGCCCTGCCGCGTGTGCGTGACTTCCGCGGTGTTTCGGCCAAGTCTTTCGATGGTCGTGGCAATTACAACATGGGTGTTCGTGAACAGATCATCTTCCCGGAAATCGAATACGACAAGATCGATGCTCTCCGCGGTATGAACATCACCATTACCACAACGGCTGGAACCGACGATGAAGCGCGTGCGCTCCTCGCTGCGTTCAAGTTTCCGTTCAAGAACTGAGGCGAATCATGGCTAAACTTGCACTGATTAACCGTGATGGAAAGCGCCGTGCTGTTGTCGCAAAGTTTGCTGCCAAGCGCGAAAAGCTGATGGCGGTGATCAACGACCAGAGCGCTACCGATGAAGAGCGTTTTGAGGCTCGTCAGAAGCTCCAGCAACTGCCGCGTAATGCAAGCCCTGTGCGCTTGCGTAACCGCTGCCAGCTGACTGGCCGTCCGCGTGGCGTTTACCGTAAATTCGGTCTGGGCCGTAGCAAACTGCGTGATCTTGCCATGAAGGGTGAAATCCCCGGCGTGGTCAAGGCTAGCTGGTAATAGGAGAAAAGAAACATGGCAATGCATGATCCTATCGCCGATATGCTGACTCGCATTCGCAATGCCCAGCGCGCGGACAAGCCCGCTGTTGCGATGCCTTCTTCGAAATTGAAGGTGGCAATCGCCAAGGTGCTGCAGGATGAGGGCTATATCGAATCTTTCGCTGTCACTAGCGATGTCAAGCCGGTGCTCACTATCGAGCTCAAGTACTATGCTGGCCGTCCGGTTATCGAGCGCATCGATCGCGTGTCCAAGCCGGGCCTGCGTATCTACAAGGGCGCAACCGAGATCCCGCAAGTGATGAATGGGCTGGGTGTGGCCATTCTGTCCACCTCCAAAGGTGTTATGACCGATCGCAAGGCGCGTGCCCAAGGTGTGGGTGGCGAGCTTCTGTGCTTCGTGGCTTGATGAGGTGTAACGATGTCTCGCGTAGCTAAGAATCCGGTGCTGATCCCGGCTGGTGTTGAAGTCAAATTCGATGCCAATACAATTACTGTCAAAGGCCCGAACGGTGTTCTTTCCCAAGTTGTCGCCACTGATGTGGATGTCAAGATTGAGAACAACGCTGTCCAGTTTGTTGCCAAGTCCAGCGCAAAGCAATCGCGTGCCATGTCCGGCACCCTCCGCGCGCTGATCAACAATATGGTAACGGGTGTTTCCAAGGGTTTTGAGCGCAAGCTTACTCTGGTTGGCGTGGGTTACCGCGCTCAGGCTCAGGGTGATGTGCTTAACCTGACCCTTGGTTTTTCTCACCCTGTGGCACACAAACTGCCGGCCGGTGTAAAGGCTGAAACGCCTTCGCAAACCGAGATCGTGCTGAAGAGTGCCGATAAACAACTGCTTGGCCAGGTGGCCGCCGAAGTCCGCGCATATCGCGCGCCAGAACCCTACAAGGGCAAGGGCGTACGTTATTCCGACGAAGTGGTGACCATCAAGGAAACCAAGAAGAAGTAATCGAGGCTGAATCATGGACAAAAATCAAGGACGTATCCGCCGTGCACGTAAAACCCGTGCCAAGATTGCGGAACTCAAAATGGTGCGCCTGTCGGTGCACCGGAGCAACAGCCACATCTACGCCCAGATCATTGATGAGACGGGTGGGAATGTTCTGGCTTCGGCTTCAACCCTCGAGGCTGAAGTGCGTGGTCAGGTCAAGAATGGCGCCAGTGTCGAAGCTGCAACTCTTATTGGTAAGCGTATTGCTGAAAAAGCAAAAGCGGCCGGTGTGGAGTCTGTTGCTTTCGATCGCTCCGGTTTCAAATACCATGGCCGTGTTAAGGCATTGGCTGATGCTGCCCGCGAAGGCGGCCTCGTCTTCTAATTGAGTTTGGAGTTGAATTATGGCTAAGAACGATATGGAAGATCGCAAGGACGGCCTTCGTGAGAAGATGGTCAGCGTTAATCGCGTGACCAAGGTCGTCAAGGGCGGTCGTATCCTGGGCTTCGCTGCTCTCACTGTGGTTGGTGATGGGGATGGCGCAGTCGGTATGGGCAAAGGCAAGTCGAAAGAAGTGCCGGTGGCCGTACAAAAAGCAATGGAAGAAGCACGCCGCAAGATGGTCAAGGCTTCGTTGAAGAACGGCACGATCCAGCACACCGTATACGGCAAGCATGGCGCGACCACCGTCTTCATGCAGCCAGCTCGTGAAGGCACCGGCATTATTGCGGGTGGCCCGATGCGTGCTGTTTTTGAAGTGATGGGTATTCACAACATCACTGCAAAATGCCACGGCTCGACCAATCCGTACAATATTGTGCGTGCAACCCTCGATGGTCTTTCCAAGCTGAATACCCCGGCTGACATTGCAGCCAAGCGTGGCAAGCGCATCGAAGAAATTCTGGGGGCATAAATGAGCGACGTGAAAAAAATCAAGGTTACTCTGGTCAAGAGTCTGATTGGTCGTCTGGCCAATCACAAGGCTTGTGCTCAGGGTCTGGGTTTGAAAAAAATCCGTCAGACAGTTGAAGTGATTGATACCCCGTCCAACCGTGGCATGATCAACACGATCAGCTACTTGTTGAAAGTGGAGGGCTAAATGGAACTGAATACCCTGCAACCAGGTGCTGGTGCCAAGCATGCCAAGCGCCGCGTGGGTCGTGGTATCGGCTCTGGCTTGGGCAAAACTGCGGGCCGTGGTCACAAAGGTCAGAAGTCGCGCACCGGTGGTTTCCACAAGGTCGGTTTTGAAGGCGGTCAAATGCCTTTGGCCCGTCGTTTGCCCAAGCGCGGTTTTAATTCGTTGTCCCGTGGCAAGACTGGTGAGGTTCGCCTTTCTGATCTGAATGCCTTGCCGGTCAATGAAATTGATCTGCTGACGCTGTTCCAGGCTGGTATCGTTTCTCAACATGTGCTGGTCGCCAAGGTTGTCCTGTCCGGGAAAATCGAACGTGCGGTTACCCTCAAGGGCCTGGCTGTAACGAGTGGCGCGCGCGCTGCAATCGAAGCAGCTGGTGGCAGTATTGTTGACTAATCTGCTGGTTATGATGGGGCAGCAACGTGGCTAATCCCGCTCAGGCATCTGGAAGTAAATTTGCAGATCTGAAAAAAAGGGTATGGTTCCTGATAGGTGCACTGATCGTTTATCGTATCGGTGCACATATCCCCGTGCCAGGCATCAATCCGGTCGAGTTGGCGAAGTTGTTCGATTCGCCTCAGACCGGTTTGTTGAACATGTTCAACATGTTTTCTGGTGGCGCACTTTCGCGGTTTACCGTGTTCGCTATCGGGATCATGCCCTATATTTCGGCATCCATTATTCTTCAGCTGGCAGCAGAGGTATTGCCGACGCTCAAACAGTTGAAGAAAGAAGGTGAATCGGGGCGGCGCAAAATCACCCAGTACACGCGTTATGCGACCGTACTGCTGGCTACTGCGCAAAGCTTTGGTATTGCCATGATGTTGTATGGTCAACCCAATCTGGTCGTCATGGCGAAGGCGCAGTTTGTTTTCACCACGATTGTCACGTTGGTGACCGGAACGATGTTCTTGATGTGGCTGGGTGAACAGATTACAGAACGTGGAATTGGCAACGGGATTTCCATCCTGATCTGCGGCGGTATCGCTGCAGGGGTGCCTTCTGCGATTGGCAAAACGTTAACGTTGGCCAATCAGGGTGCTTTGCCCATTTTGTTGGTTCTGTTCTTGTTTGTTGGTGTGATTTTGTTGACTGCGGCGGTTGTATTCATCGAGCGCGGGCAGCGGAAAGTGCCAATTCAATACGCCAAGCGTCAAGTTGGCAATAAGATCATGCAGGCGCAGAGTTCGCACCTGCCGTTGAAGATCAACATGGCCGGTGTTATTCCGCCTATTTTTGCTTCTTCGATCATCTTGTTCCCGGCGACGGTCCTTTCCTGGACGGGCAACAACGAGAAACTTTCGTGGCTCAAGGCGATTGGTGACAAACTGCATCCAGGCCAGCCGTTGTATGTGCTGTTGTATGCCGCTGCAATTATCTTCTTCTGTTATTTCTATACGGCGTTGACCTTCAACCCGAGAGAGACTGCGGATAACCTGAAGAAGAGCGGAGCAATGATTCCGGGTTACCGTCCGGGTGATCATACGGCACGATATATCGAGAAGCTGATTCTCAAGTTGACGTTGGTTGGTGCGCTTTACATCACCATCGTGTGCTTGATTCCTGAGTTTCTCATTCTGAAGTGGAACGTACCGTTCTATTTTGGTGGTACGTCGTTGCTGATCCTGGTGGTGGTGTCCATGGACTTTATGGCGCAAATGCAGTCTTATGTTCTTTCGCACCAATACGAGGGCCTGCTGAAGAAAGCGAATTTCAAGGGCATGGCGTAAGTGTTATGGCGAAAGAAGATGTAATCCAAATGTTGGGTGAGGTTCTGGAAACGTTGCCGAATGCAATGTTCCGGGTCAAACTCGAAAACGGACATGTGGTACTTGGTCACATTTCCGGGAAGATGCGGATGCACTATATCCGTATTCTTCCTGGCGATAAGGTTACAGTGGAATTGACTCCCTATGATCTGACCAAGGCTCGCATCGTATTCCGGGCCAAGTAATCATTCCGGAATTCATTTTTTGATCGAAAAGGAAAGACGATGAGAGTTCAGGCATCGGTCAAGAAGATCTGCCGCAATTGCAAGATCATCCGCCGCAATCGCGTAGTACGCGTGATTTGCACGGACCCGCGGCACAAGCAGCGCCAAGGCTGATTGCTATCAATCGGTTCTAGGTGTTAGAATTTGCAACTTTTTTAACCTGGGGTAAGAAAGTATGGCCCGTATTGCTGGGGTTAACATACCTAATCATCAGCATACTGTGATCGGCCTTCAGGCTATCTTCGGTATCGGCCGCACTCGCGCTTATGCGATTTGTGCTGCTACTACCGTTGAGCCATCCAAGAAGGTCAAGGATCTCAGCGATGCTGAGCTTGACAAACTGCGCGACGAAATCGGTAAGTACACTGTTGAAGGCGACCTGCGTCGGGAAGTAACGATGAACATCAAGCGTCTTATGGACCTTGGTTGCTATCGTGGCTTCCGTCATCGCAAGGGTTTGCCAGTTCGTGGACAGCGTACTCGCACCAATGCACGTACCCGTAAGGGTCCGCGCAAGCCGATCGCCGGCAAGAAGTAATTTGAAGGATTCCAAGTATGGCTAAAGCAAACACAGTGCGTGTACGGAAGAAAGTCAAAAAGAGCGTGTCTGAAGGGATCGTGCATGTGCATGCTTCTTTCAACAACACGATCATAACCATCACCGATCGCCAAGGGAATGCACTTTCTTGGGCTACCTCGGGTGGTGCTGGTTTTAAAGGCTCTCGGAAGAGTACACCTTTCGCTGCGCAAGTCGCTGCGGAAGCGGCTGGTAAAGTTGCCCAAGAATATGGTGTAAAGAACCTCGAAGTTCGTATCAAGGGTCCGGGTCCGGGTCGTGAATCTGCAGTGCGCGCTTTGAACGCACTCGGCTTCAAGATCACCAGCATTTCGGATGTTACGCCTATTCCGCACAACGGCTGCCGTCCGCCGAAGAAGCGTCGTATCTGACCTGGAGTAATAAATGGCTCGTTATATTGGTCCCAAGTGCAAACTTTCCCGTCGTGAAGGCGCGGATCTTTTCCTCAAGAGCGCTCGTCGCTCGCTCGATAGCAAGTGCAAGCTGGAACAAGCCCCAGGCCAGCACGGTGCCAAAACCCCTCGTCTTTCGGACTTTGGTGTGCACCTGCGCGAGAAGCAAAAGATTCGCCGCATTTATGGCGTTCTGGAACGTCAGTTCCGTCGTTATTTTGAAGCTGCTTCCAGCCGTAAAGGCTCGACTGGCGAAAACCTGCTCAAGCTTCTGGAATCGCGTCTCGACAATGTCGTGTATCGCATGGGTTTCGGTTCCACCCGCGCAGAATCTCGCCAGATGGTTTCCCACAAGGCAATCGTGGTGAACGGTGTTGTGGTTAACGTTCCGTCCTATCAGGTTAAACCTGGTGATGTTGTGTCGGTTCGTGAGAAAGCCAAAAAGCAGGCTCGTGTTTTGGAAGCGCTGTCGCTGGCTGAAGGCATCGGTTTCCCGAGCTGGGTTCAGGTGGATTCCAAGAAAATGGAAGGTGTGTTTAAAAACATGCCTGAGCGTTCCGATCTCTCTAGCGATATCAACGAATCGCTGGTGGTGGAATACTACTCCAAGTAATTAACCTGATCCGTTGGACAAGGGATACTGACATATGCAAATCAACGCAAATGAATTGCTCAAGCCGCGCATTATCGATGTGCAGGCAGTAAATGCGTCCCATGCCAAGGTCGTGATGGAACCCTTCGAGCGCGGCTATGGCCACACGCTCGGCAATGCCCTGCGCAGGATCCTGTTGTCGTCCATGGCTGGTTTCGCGCCGACTGAAGTAAAGATTGAAGGTGTTGTGCATGAATACTCCGCACTTGATGGTGTGCAGGAAGATGTCGTTGATATCTTGCTGAACCTGAAGGGCGTTGTACTCAAGTTGCACGGTCGCGAGTCTGTGGTGCTGACCCTTTCCAAAGAAGGTGAAGGCCCGGTTAAGGCAAGCGACATTCAGCTTCCGCATGATGTGGATGTCATCAATCCTGATCATGTGATTGCTCATTTGTCTGCTGGCGGCAAGCTCAACATGGAAATCAAAATCGAGAAGGGGCGCGGTTATCAACCCGCTCCAGCTCGTCTTTCCAAAGATGAGAACCGCACTATTGGCAATATCGTGCTGGATGCTTCGTTCAGCCCGATTCGCCGCGTCAGCTATCAGGTTGAAAGTGCCCGTGTTGAACAACGCACGGACCTCGATTGCCTGGTGATCGATGTGGAAACCAATGGGGTGATCGAACCGGAACAAGCGGTTCGTGATGCTGCGCGCATGCTGATTGACCAGCTTTCGGTTTTTGCCGATCTGGAAGGCACGCCTGCTCCTGAAGAGAAGCCGCAAGCGCCGCAGATCGATCCGATCCTGCTGCGTCCGGTTGATGATCTCGAACTTACGGTTCGCTCCGCGAACTGCCTGAAGGCCGAGAACATCTACTACATCGGCGATCTGATCCAGCGTACTGAAACCGAGCTCCTGAAAGCACCGAATCTTGGCCGCAAGTCGCTCAATGAAATCAAGGAAGTGCTTGCCTCCAAGGGTCTTTCCCTCGGCATGCGCCTTGAAAATTGGCCGCCGGCAGGCTTGGAAAAGCCCTGACAGGCTGATTTAGAAAGGAACTGACAAATGCGTCACCGTCTTGCCAATCGCAAACTGAATCGTACGACGAGTCATCGTCTTGCGATGCTGCGCAACCTGGCGAATGCTCTGTTGCGTCATGAACTTATCAAGACAACTCTTCCGAAAGCCAAAGAACTTCGCCGTGTGGCTGAGCCTTTGATCACTCTCGGCAAGAGTCCGTCTCTGGCCAACCGTCGTCTGGCTTTCTCACGCACTCGCGACCGCGAGATCGTGGTAAAGCTGTTCGACATTCTTGGCCCGCGTTATGCTGCTCGTAATGGCGGCTATCTTCGCATCCTCAAGTGCGGCTTCCGTCAAGGCGACAATGCGCCGATGGCGTATGTTGAACTTGTTGATCGTCCGGAAGATGCAGAGGCTGTAGAAGCTGCAGAGTAATTTGCATGCTTCCACAATAAAAGCCAACCTTCGGGTTGGCTTTTTGTTATTTATGGAGCCGGATCAGGGCACATTTTCTGGGGTTGCTTGGGCCAACATGGCTGCAACCGGGGGAATTCCATACCATTCCCATTCACCGGCTACGGCTAGGGCGATTTTTTGGATCAGGTGATAGGCGGCTTCAGGGGTGGTGCCGATCAGGTTTGCCATGTTTAGAAAATCATCGGGAAGTCCTGGATCGAACCAGCTGTTGACAAGGTGACGGGCCAGACTGGTTGCGATGGAAACGCTGCGAACGCGCGGTTCATTCGCGAAGCGCTCATCCAGGAGATGTTGCATCAGTTTCGGCAGGCGCCATGCCTGCAGGAGACCGAGATGCAGCTCATGCAAGGTAATGCCGAGGACTTGCTTTTGTGCATCGCGGCTACGCATTCCCGGATTGCGCTTTAGCAGTGAGGCTATTTCATTGGCCAGGGTAGGCGCTTCGACCCAGAGCAGGATTTCAGCAGTATTATGCAGCAAGACTGCTGTGGTGAGCTCTGCAGGATCCAGGTCGTGGCGTTTGGTGGCAATGGCTTCGGCAATGCGCGCAGATAAATAAGCGCGGCTGCATACCCGTTTGCAGCCTTCCACGGCCTCGGGGTAGTCCGCCAGCTGGACTTCCAGTGGCTGCGAGTGGCTGAACGCATGAAAAAACCCACTGGTGCCAATCATGAGCAGAATGCGGTCCAGTGTGGTGACATCAGTGATCTGGCTGTTATGACGGCGTGATTCCAGATAGCGGACCAATCGCAGCGAAAGTAGCGGATCATGTCTGATCAGGGTGGCTATGTCGCGGATATCGATGTCATCCAGCTTGTCCTTCATTTCGCGCATGCGTTCAAGCGAATATGCAAGAACAGGGATATCTTGCCGGGAAAAGTGATCGATCCAGCTTGGTAAGTTGGGTAGTGGCGCTTTTAGCAATTTGGTCGCCTCAAATTTATTATTGATATATGGCGCATTATGGCACGTTATGTGATTGGTGATGTCCAGGGCTGCTTTGCAGAGCTGCAGGCATTATTGGAAAAAATCGGCTATAGCGCTGAACTCGACCGGTTGTATCTGGTGGGTGATCTTGTCAATCGCGGCCCTGCTTCGCTGGATGTTCTGCGATGGGCTTATCGGGAGAGGCATCACGTTTCAACCGTGCTTGGCAATCACGATCTGCATCTATTGGCGTGCGGTACTGGCACGGCCAAACCCAAACGAGGAGATACGCTGGATGCGGTCTTGCAGGCGGATGATGCCCCGGTATTGCTGAATTGGTTGCGTTCGCAACCTTTACTGATCGTGCTTGAGGATGCTTTGATCGTTCACGCAGGCATCCTTCCAGCATGGGATGAAGATACGGCTATACAGCTCGCGGATGAGGTTTGTGCAGCCCTTTCGGGTGATAACTACCATTGGTTCATGTCGCACATGTATGGAAACCAACCCCGGTCGTGGCAAGAGGGATTGGCGCCGCTTGACCGGATGCGTCTTGCCGTGAATGTTTTCACGCGCATGCGCATGGTGGAGAGCGACGGGGCGCTGGATTTCAAGTTCAAAGGGGAATTGGTCAAGGCGCCGGCCGGTCTGCTGCCTTGGTTTGTGCATCCCGCGCGGGTAAAGACTCGCCGGGTGGTCTGTGGACATTGGTCTGCACTCGGCCTGTTTCTGGATGGCAATGTCCTGGCGCTGGATACCGGCTGCGTGTGGGGAGGGCAGCTTACTGCGGTTCGGCTGGATGATGGCGAGATATTTCAGGTGCCGGCGTTGGGTGCGTGTGCATCATTGCCGGACTGAGTTCCAACTGTTTGGCGCGGATACGGGCTTCGATGCTGCTGGTCAGTTTCCGCCGGTCGTCTGAACTGGTGGCCGAAATGGGTTCCAGATAGTGCAGCTCTACAGTGATGTCCTTTCCCGCCAGCAGGTTCCACATCGATGTGCCAAAGGATATGTCGTCGCAATACGCTGCTGTGCGAGAGAGGCTGCCATTGGCATCCACGTAGCGCAGGTAGACTGGCTGGATGATTGTCTGGCATGCGATGGCAGGTTGCAGCAGCGATGAGCGGAACGGACGCAGCGATGTGCCGTCGGAAGAGGTGCCTTCTGGAAAAACGGCAATGTTTTGATCTGCCTCCAGCGCAGCCACAATTTCATGGTTGAGACGCGCCGTATCCCGCTTGTTTTCCCGCTCGATAAACAGGGTGCCTGTCCCCTTGCACAACCGTCCGATCAGGGGCCAGCTGCCGACTTCGGATTTGGCCACAAAACGTGCCGTACTGACTGCGTTGAGTGCAAAAATATCGACCCAGGAAATGTGATTGGCAAGAATCAAAGTCCGCTGTCTGCTCTTGGGCGGCGCGCCGCATACTTTGACATGCAACCCCAGCATTTCGGTCAGTCGATAGGACCAACGATTGATCCGCTGGTCGCGTTGCGTTTGACCATAGCGCGGAAATTGCAGGGAGACCGTGCACAAACCTGAAGAAACATGCGCGGCTATACGGATCATGCGCTGACAGCAACGTATCCCGGTTGCAACCCTGGCCCGGGATGTGGCAAAGAATTTGCCCGGCCCCCGCTGGCAGGATTTCCCTGCGTTTTGCGGCGGGTACGGACGTTTAATTGGCGCGTACATCGGTTTTCAGGAAGTGGCGTGCATAACGCTGGTTGAGCTTCTGCATCGGCAGCAAAATCAGAAAGTCGGCGGTGTTGAAGTCCGGATCCCAGGCCGGCTCTCCGCAGATCATGGCGCCCAAGCGCAAGTAACCCTTGATGAGCGGCGGGATTTCCGCGGGCAAGCGGTGATTCAGTGCCTCAAGCGCGAGCGGGCAGCGTGGGGTAACCCGCCATTCCGCAGGGGCTAGATGGGTTTGGCAAAGTTGCTGGTACAGGCTTGCGGCCAAATGCCCGCCATCCACCATGGTCATGCTGGCGCAACCCATCAGGTATTGATAGCCGCGTTCCTGCATGTATTGTGCCAATCCGGCCCACAGCAACGTGATGACTGCGCCGGTCCGGTAGTCCGGATGCACGCACGAGCGGCCAACTTCGACGAGTTGACCGCGCAAGCCCTTGAACCGGGTAAGGTCAAATTCGGTGTCGGAATAATAGCTGCCCAGTTGCTTGGCCTGTTCCGGGCGCAGGATGCGGTAAGTGCCAATGACTTCGCCGGTATCGTCGTTCTGAACCAGCAGATGATCGCAATACGGATCAAACAAGTCCTGATCCAGACCCGGTTCGCGGCCTTTGACGCGGGCGCCCATTTCTTCGGCAAAGACGCGGAAGCGCAGTGCTTGTGCTGCGCGAACCTCTTCTTCGTTGCGGGCGAGGCTGAATGAAATGCGATGTCCGCTATGCTGCGGATGAATGCTGTCGAGTTGCAACATGTTGAGTGTCTCCAGTGAACTGGCTCAACATTAAAGCTATGAAGTGACAGGGGAATGACTGTCAAATGACAGAATCGTGACCGGCTGGTTCTGGTTCGGTAGCGATGCGGTAATTTTCTTCGGCCCACTGGCCCAGGTCAATCAGGCGGCACCGGGACGAGCAGAACGGACGAAAAGGGTTGTCCGGATGGAAGAGGGTATCCTTGCCGCATTGCGGGCAGTTGATCTTGCGCGGTGCGTAACTCACAGATTGCAGTATCCAAGAGCAAAGGGAATATCGCTGTCTACCACTTTCGCGCGCTCTCCCGATGTGGCGGGATTGACGAAACGAATGTTGATGGCATAACGGTTGGCGGATAACTCCGGCACGGCCACCACGTCTGCAGCCAAGGAAATACGCAGCATCTGCATGGTTTTCCCGCCCGACATTTGCTGGAACGTACCATGTTTGGCGACATAGTGGCTGGTCTTGCATGAGTCGCGCAGCAGGCGCAGGACGATTTCCAGTCCTTGCTTGATCGGCAGCAGCGGGGCGCACCAACGCTGCAGATCGGCCTGGCGCTGCATGCAGCCTTGTTTGCGCCAGTAATGATAGGAGGGCAGATCAAACTCGCACACGCCCCCGGGGATGATTGCACGTTGCTTGATCGTCATCAGCCATTCATTGTCGCGCAGGTGCTGCCCGAACTTGCCAGTCATTTCCAACAGGCGCGCGTGAGTCCCTTCGATTTCCGATAGCACATTTTCCAGAATTTCTTCAGAGACATCCGGATTGTTGCGCAGTGAAACCAGTAGTTGGCGTTGGCGTTCGAGTTCCTGCAGTAAATCGGATTTCAGGTCGGCGCGTCCTGCAACTTCCATGATTTCAAACAGGCCGAGCAAGGCCGTATGGTGGTCGAGCGCATGCTCGCGGCCGATGTAATGCACGGTACGATTATAGAGATCCTCCAGGCGCAGCAGCGTCCGGATGCGTTCATTAATGGGGAACTCGTAATGGATCACTGTGGCACCGTCCGGTGAAGATATGCAATTCTGCAGCAAGGCCGCCCGTTTGAAAACTGGTTATTGTACGCTATTGGCCAGAAGCAGAAGGCGTTGATGGAGCTGTTCGACCTGATCTTCAAGCTGCTCAAGCGTTCCATTGTTGCAAATGATGTCATCAGCCAGGTTTAATCTGTTTTCGCGGGATAGCTGGGTTGACATGACATCAATCACTTCGGTACGTGAAAGGCTGCTGCGAGTCATGACGCGGGTTATTTGCTGCTCTTCGCTGCAGTCTACAACGATGCTGCGCTGGATCAAGGCACGGAACCGCTGTGTCTCAAAAAGCAGTGGAACAACGAGAATCGTATAAGGCGCGGAGGTTTCTGCGCCGATTTGTCTTTCGACCTCCTGCCGGATCAGTGGGTGGAAGATGGCTTCCAGTGTTTCTCGTGCCGCAGGGCTGGAAAAAACGTGCTTGCGCATGCGGGTACGATCCAGTGATCCATCACTTAGCAGGAACGCTTGCCCCATTCGGCTTGCAATTTGTTGCAGTGCGGGGGATGGTGGGTGCGAAAGCACGTGACCGATCTCGTCGGTATCAATCACCCGTACGCCCAGTTCGCGGAACCGTCTCGCGGCACTGCTTTTCCCGGAGCCAATGCCTCCGGTAAGCCCGACAATCAAGTGCTTAGGCAAAGCCGTACCAGCTCAGCAACGGGGCGCCCCAGTGCATCGCCATGAAACCGGCAATACCCAGGTAGGGGCCAAATGGCATGGGTTTCCCCATGCCATGACGGGCCAATAGAATCATGATGATGCCCAGCGTTGCGCCTGCCACCGACGAAAGCAGGATGATGACCGGGATCATCTTCCAGCCCAGCCATGCGCCAAGCGCGGCCAGGAGCTTGAAGTCGCCATATCCCATGCCCTCCTTGCCGGTTACCAGTTTGAAAAGCCAGTAAACACTCCAGAGGGAAAGGTAGCCGACCATCGCGCCGATGACGGCATCGGGCAAGGGCACGAAGCCGCCACCAAGGTTGAACAGCAGGCCCAGCCAGACCAGTGGCAGGGTCAGATCGTCTGGAAGCAGGCTGGTGTCGGCGTCGATAAAGACCAGGGCAATCAAAGACCAGGCAAACAACAGGGCGCCGGCGCTTTGCAGTGAGGCGCCATAACGCCAGGCAATCCATCCCGAGATCATTGCTGTGAGTAACTCGACCAAGGGATAGCGCGCACTGATGGGGGTTTTGCATCCGCGGCAACGCCCGCGCAGGATCAGCCAGCTGATGAGTGGAATGTTTTCCCATGCGCTGATGGCGTGACCGCAATGGGGGCATGCTGAGCGCGGTACGACCAGATTGAAGCGCTGAACCTGTGGGGGGGCCTGATCATCCGGCAAATCCAGGCAAGCGCACTCATGCCGAAAGTTGTTCTCGAGCATGATGGGAATGCGATGGATCACCACGTTGAGAAAGCTGCCGATCAGCAAGCCCAGCAAGGCTGCGATGGCAACGAAGGCTGACGGGTCAACGAAATGCAGTTTATCCACCAATGGCAGCACCCATTTTGAAGATAGGCAGATACATCGCGATGACCAAACCGCCGATCAATACGCCGAGCACCACCATGATGACGGGCTCCATCAGGCTCGACATGGCTTCCACCGCGTTGTCGACCTCTTCTTCGTAGTAGTCGGCAACTTTGCCGAGCATGGAATCCAGGGAGCCGGATTCCTCGCCGATCGCAACCATTTGCAGCATCATGTTCGGGAAGATTGCGACATTTTGCATGGCAAGGGTCAGGCTGGTACCTGTGGCGACATCGGACTGCACGCGTTTGGTGGCAATTCTGTATACATAGTTGCCCGAGGCCCCGCCGACTGAATCCAGGGAATCCACAAGCGGAACACCAGCGGCAAACATGGTGGCCAGGGTGCGTGCCCAGCGTGCCAGTGTTGCTTTGCGGATGATTTCGCCAATGACTGGAAGTTTGAGAAGAAGGCGGTCCATGAAGATCTGGAGGGCTTCAGAGCGCTTCCATGCCTTGAGGAAGGCATAAATACCGCCAAAAATACTGCCGAAAATCAGGTACCAATAAGAAACAAAAAAGTCCGACAGGGCCATGACCAGCAGGGTGGGGGCGGGCAGATCTGCACCGAAACTGGAAAAAAGATCCTTGAAGGCCGGAATGACGAAAATCATAATCACCGCAGTGATGACGAAGGCCGCAACGATGATCGACGTTGGATAGAACATGGCCGACTTGATCTTCTTTTTGACGCTGAGAATTTTTTCCTTGTAGGTGGCAAGCCGGGCCAGCAAGGTGTCGAGAATACCGGCTTGCTCCCCTGCCTGGACCAGATTGCAATACAGGGCATCGAACTGGTTGGGGTATTTGCGAAAAGCCTGGGTGAGAGAAGAACCTGTTTCAATATCGGCTTTGATATCCATCAGCAGCTTGGTGACCGATGGATTGCCGTGACCCTTGGCGACAATATCAAACGAGGTGAGAAGTGGAACCCCGGATTTCATCATGGTGGCCAGTTGCCGGGTGAACATGGTGATGTCCTGCTCGCTGATGCGGCGCCCCTTGCGCAAGCGAAGTTTCTTGGTTCGGAGTACGTTGATGCCCTGCCGGCGCAGGGTGTTTTTTACTACATTTTCCCCGCCCGCGCGCATTTCTCCCTTGATGACTTTCCCTGTCCGGTCTTTGCCTTCCCATTGGAAGGTGAATTCTTTGACCTTGATGCTCTGGGCTTTGGTCTGGACAGCCATCAGCGTGTCTCCGTGAGGGGGTGGGGCTTATTCATTGGTAACTGCCATGACTTCTTCCAGGGAGGTAAGTCCTTGCGTGACCTTGATCAATCCTGACTGGCGCAGGTCGCGTACGCCCTCGCGCCGTGCCTGGTCGGCGATGTCGATAGCATTGCCGCCTTTCATGACTAGCCGGTTCATGTCTTCGGTCATGGGCATGACTTGGTAGATGCCTACCCGGCCCTTGTAGCCCGTATCCCGGCAAGCATTGCACCCGACCGGACGATACGGGGTCCAGCTGCCATCAAGATCGGCTTCGCTGAAACCGGCTTCGAGCAGGGCGTGCGCCGGGATATCGATGGGTGTCTTGCAACTGGGGCACAGGCGCCGGGCCAGGCGCTGCGCGGTGATCAAGATGACGGAGGATGCAATATTGAAGGCGGGAACGCCCATGTTCAGCATCCGGGTCAGCGTGGCGGGCGCATCGTTCGTGTGCAGTGTCGAGAATACCATATGGCCGGTCTGGGCTGCCTTGATCGCGATGTCTGCGGTCTCGTAGTCGCGGATTTCCCCCACCATGATCACGTCCGGATCCTGGCGCAAAAAGGCTTTCAGTGCGACCGGGAAAGTCAGCCCGGCTTTTTCATTGACGTTGACTTGGTTGATGCCGGCCAAATTGATTTCAGCCGGATCCTCTGCAGTGGAAATGTTGATATCCGGCTTGTTGAGCAGGTTCAAACACGTGTAAAGCGATACCGTTTTCCCGGAGCCGGTCGGCCCGGTGACCAGTACCATGCCGTAAGGGCGGCTGACGGCATTCAGCAAGGCTTCTTTCTGGTCCGGATCGTAGCCGAGTGCATCAATGCCGAGCGAGGCTTGGGCGGGATCCAGGATACGCATACAAATTTTTTCGCCGTGCAGCGTGGGCAGGGTTGAGACGCGGAAGTCGATGGCGCGGTTTTTGGAGAGCACCAGTTTCATGCGTCCGTCTTGCGGGATGCGCTTTTCGGAAATATCCAGCTTGGAAATGACCTTGATGCGCGAGGCGATCTTTTCCTTGAAGGCGAGCGGTGGCTGGGCGATCTCGCGCAGAACCCCGTCCAGCCGGTAGCGAATGCGGTAAAACTTTTCATAGGGTTCGAAGTGGATGTCCGAGCAGCCGCTGTTGATGGCGTCCAGCAGCATTTTCTGAATGTACTTGACGACCGGTGCATCATCGACCTCGACATTGACCGCGCTGTCTTGCTGGATTTCCTCGTCGCCTCCCGTCATTTCCAGGTCGGCAACATCCATGACGATGTTCTTGATGTTGGCGCCAGTGGCTTCCACCATTTTTTCGATCAGTGCGGCAAGCTTCGGGTCTTCAACGACAATAGGCTCGACCTGTAATCCGGTCTGGAAGCGAACATCCTCGACCGCCTGGATGTTGGTGATGTCGGATATGCCGATGAACAGCTTGGTCGTGCCACGCTTGAAGAGCGGTACGATGCGTTGGGTGGACATGACTTTGACATCCAGAACGCCCTGCGGAATGTAGCTTGGGTCGACCTGGTCCAGGTCAAGAATGGGATAGCCGAAGGCTTGCGAGCAAAACTCGGCAATGTCACGTGCCGACATTTTCTTGCTGCGGATCAACTGCTCGATAAAGGGTGTTTGGGTGGAGGTGGCCGTGGATTGCAGTGCTTCGGCGTCCGCTTCAACCAGGTGCGCGTGCTGGACTAGCAGACGGGCAAGACCAGAGAGGTTCTGAGTGGCCATGGATAATACGTTCTCTGTCAGGTAATCGTGGCTGGTCCAGGTGCAGATCAATGCATTTTGTCAGTATTTCTCGCTGAGTCTAGCAGAACTATTGATTTTTCGGGGAGGGAATCAGGCGCACAATCCATATGCTGCGATTCTGCGTTTGCAGAATTTCCATCCGCTGGCCGGAAATGACCAGGCAGATTCCGACCTCGGGAATGTCCTGGAAATACTACAAAATTCTACAGAATCAGCCCGTTGAGTGTCTTGGGGTCGTCAAGTGCAAAACGCGTTTTCAGTTCCCTGTTGACTCGCCGCAGCGGGGCTGTTCCATCGGGCAGAACGCTGCCATCGGCCTGGTGATCCAGTCGGCTGCTGTTGCCGGGGCATTGATGGTGAATTCACCAACGATTTGTTCCAGAAAAAGTGACCGATCGGGTAATGATTGAACCGTGGCGCGTAGCTGTCAAACTCGGTTCAGGATGACTTCCAGGACGAAGTGGGTGCCGATATAACCCAGAAGCAGCAGTGCATAACCGGTCAGTGTCCAATTGGCGGCAAAGCGACCGCGCCAGCCGCGCAGTGAGCGGCCTGCCAGTAGGCTGCCGAAGGCGATCCAGGCAACGGCGGAAAAAAAGGTCTTGTGGTTGAGCGCCAGAGAGTGACCCCATGCCTGTTCGGCAAACAGTGCGCCGCTGGTCAGTGCCAGCGTGAGCAGGGAAAAGCCGAGCCAAAGACAGAGGAACAGCAGTTTTTCCAGTGTCAGTAGTGGCGGAAGCGCGTGCAGCAGGGTGTTTGCTCGGGGGTGGTGCAGGCGCCGGTCGGCTAGGCGCATGAGCAACGCGACCGCTGCGGCATTGGTAAGCATGCCGTAGGCCAGCATGGCCAGCAGCAAGTGCCCGCGTGCCAGTGCAGTCATCTTGTAACCCAGTACCGGTCCGCCGGGCAGGATGAGTGCGATGAGCAGGAAGAGCGCGGCCAGCGTGATCAGCATGGTCAGGGGGGCTTGCAGGCGCCAGACCAGTTGTCCGGCCAGGTAGATCGCCAGGGCGAGCCAGGCGGTCAGGGACAGTGCCTCGGAAGCGCCGAAGTGCAAGGGTTCCGCTTGTACGAACGGATTGAACAAGGCGGCGCCGTGCAGGAGCAGGCCCAGCAGTAGGAGTGTGACTTCAGCTGCGGGATGGGGTGTGCCGCCGGCGGCTCGCCGGGAAAAGCAAGCCAGGCTGGCTAGAGCCAGGTAAATGACAAGGGCGGCCAGAGCGAACCAGGGCACGGCGGCAACTTCAGGTAGAATGACGATCGGGAAAGTCTAACAGACCGGGCCGGTCACCGGCAGCCTGTCGCAGGAGAAAACATGCTCGATAATCTATCCAATCGCCTTTCTGGCGTCGTCAAGACCTTGCGCGGTCATGCACGACTGACCGAGGCCAATATTCAGGATGCGCTGCGCGAAGTGCGCATGGCATTGCTCGAGGCCGACGTGGCGCTGCCCGTCGTCAAGCAGTTCATCAACGATGTGAAGGTGCGCGCGCAGGGTCAGGAGGTCATTGGCAGCCTTACGCCGGGCCAAGCCGTGATCGGCGTGGTCTACGAGGAATTGACCAAGCTGATGGGGGCGCACAACGATGCGCTCAATCTCGCCGCCGTGCCGCCGGCAGTGGTGTTGATGGCGGGTTTGCAGGGGGCAGGCAAGACCACGACCTCGGGCAAGCTGGCGAAGTTGCTGAAGGAAACGCAGAAGAAGAAAGTGCTGTTGGTATCAACCGACGTTTATCGTCCGGCTGCTATCGAACAGCTGAAGACACTGGCTGCACAGCTGGAAGTCGAATGGTTTCCGTCGGCGGTGGGGCAGAAGCCGGAAGATATTGCCCTTGCTGCGCTGGATCATGCCAAGCGGCATTTCCACGATGTGTTGATTGTCGATACTGCCGGCCGTCTGGCGATTGATGAAGCCATGATGGCCGAAATCAAGGCGCTGCACATTGCGGTCAAGCCGGTGGAAACGCTGTTTGTCGTCGATGCGATGCAGGGCCAGGATGCAGTGAATGTGGCCCAGGCCTTCAATGAAGCACTGCCGCTGACCGGCGTGGTGCTGACCAAGCTCGATGGCGATTCGCGCGGTGGTGCGGCCCTGTCGGTACGGCATGTGACCGGCAAGCCGATCAAATTTATCGGCGTAGGCGAAAAACTCGGCGGGTTGGAGCCTTTCTATCCCGACCGCATGGCGTCCCGCGTGCTGGGCATGGGCGATGTGCTTTCCCTGATCGAAGATGTGCAAAAGAATGTCGATCAGGAAGAAGCGCTGAAGATGATGAAGAAGGTCAAGTCCGGCAAGGGCTTTGATCTGGAAGACTTCAAGGGCCAGATTCAGCAGATGAAGAAGATGGGCGGCATGGGGGCGTTGATGGACAAGCTGCCGGGCCAACTCTCGCAGATGGCGAATAATCCGCAAGTGAGCGACAAGGCGGTGGCGCGGCTCGAAGGCATTATCAATTCGATGACCCCGGTCGAGCGCCGCAATCCGGACCTGATCAAGGCCTCGCGCAAGCGCCGTATCGCGCTGGGGGCCGGTGTGCAGGTGCAGGAAGTCAACCGGCTGCTCAAGCAGTTTGAAGACATGCAAAAGATGATGAAGATGTTCAGCAAGGGCGGCATGGGCAAGATGATGCGCGCGATGAAGGGTGCGAAGGGCTTGTTGCCAGGCATGTAAAGCTGCCGCCCGGCGGGGCGGGGCGTTTGTTTTGCATGCGCTTCTTGCCTGCGGTTGCCTGTTTGCCGTAGAATGCCCGGCTTTTCCGATCAAACATTCCCCGTGACGGGGTAGGGATAAAATAATGGTTGTGATTCGTCTTGCCCGTGGTGGCGCCAAGGATCGTCCTTTCTACAATGTTGTGGTGACCGATTCCCGCAATCGCCGTGACGGTCGCTTCATCGAGCGCGTTGGTTTCTACAATCCGGTTGCTGCCGAAAGCGAAGAAGGTGTTCGCTTCGCCATGGATCGCGTGAACTACTGGCTCGGCGTTGGCGCATTGCCGTCCGAGACTGTGGCTCGCCTGCTCAAGGGCTACAAAGTAGCCTGATTTGCATACTGTGACCAAAGACAGCAAGGCCTCGCTGGCAGTCCCTGCCGTATCCGCTCCGCCGGATTTGACGGTGATGGGTTATGTTAGCGGGCCTTTTGGCGTTCACGGTTGGGTCAATGTGGTCGCTGATACCGAGTACGCCGACAGCCTGTTCGACTACAAAACTTGGTGGCTGGGCCGTGAAGGCCAGTGGCGCGCCTACTCTCTGATCGAGGGCGGAGTGCACACCAAGAAATTGGCGGCACAGCTTGAAGGTGTTGCCGATCGGGATCAGGCGTTTGCGTTGAAGGGCTGTGAAATTGCCGTTCCGCGCAGCGAATTGCCACCGCCAGCGGAAGACGAATATTACTGGGTCGACTTGGTCGGTCTGGATGTCGTGAATACGCTGGGTGAAAAACTGGGCGTGGTCGAGCGTCTTTTTGCCACCGGTGCCAATGATGTGCTGGTGGTGAAGGACGGCAAGACCGAGCGTCTGTTGCCGTTTGTTGGCGCAGTGATTCTGAAGGTCGATCTGGCAGCGCGCGTGATCTCGGTCGATTGGGGGCTGGATTACTGACATGCCCGGGCCGCGCCTCGTTGATGTCATTACGCTGTTTCCCGAGATGTTCGCTGCAGTGACCCGGTATGGGGTGACGCGGCGTGCCGTGGAGCTCGGCCTGTTCGATTTGCAGGCTTGGAATCCACGCGATTACACGACGGACAATTACCGGCGTGTCGATGATCGTCCGTTTGGTGGCGGTCCGGGCATGCTGATGATTCCCGAACCGCTCGAAGCGGCCATCGGTGCCGCCAAGGCACGGCAGCGCGAGGCCGGAGTTGCGCCGCATACTGTCTACCTGTCGCCGCAAGGTGCGCCGCTGACACATGCCAAAGTGCTCGATCTGGTTGCAAGGCCCGGTTTGGTGTTGCTCTGCGGTCGTTACGAAGGCGTGGACGAACGGGTGTTGCAGCGCCAGGTTGATGAAGAAGTGTCGATCGGCGATTACGTGCTTTCCGGTGGTGAGTTGCCGGCCATGGTGCTGATTGATGCCGTCGTGCGGCAATTGCCCGGGGCGTTGAACCACGTGGCGAGTGCGGAAGAAGATTCGTTTGTGGACGGGTTGCTGGATTGCCCGCATTACACCCGTCCTGAAGAATATCAGGGTATGAAAGTGCCGGATGTGTTGATGTCCGGCAATCATGCGCTGATCAGGCGCTGGCGTTTGAAGCAGGCTCTGGGGCGCACTTGGTTGCGTCGCCCGGAGTTGCTGAAAGATCGCCGGCTATCAAAAGAGGAAGCTCGGCTTCTGGCCGAATACCAGGCAGAGCACGGGGAAAGCCCGGCTCGTTCGTGATGAAAGTCACGGCAGAAGGAACAAGCTTCACAGTTGGAGTCGTACCATGAATCTGATTCAACAACTTGAACAAGAAGAAATTGCTCGTCTGGGCAAGACCATTCCTGATTTCGCACCCGGCGACACCGTTGTCGTGCAAGTGAAGGTCAAGGAAGGTAACCGCGAACGTCTGCAGGCTTACGAAGGTGTCGTGATTGCCAAGCGCAATGCCGGCCTGAACAGCTCCTTCATCGTGCGCAAGATCTCCGCCGGTACCGGCGTTGAGCGTACTTTCCAAGCCTACTCCCCGCTGGTCGCTTCGATCGAAGTGAAGCGCCGTGGTGATGTGCGCCGTGCCAAGCTTTACTACCTCCGCGATCGTTCGGGCAAGTCCGCACGTATCAAGGAAAAGCTGCCGGCCCGCAAGGTTGCCAAGGCCGCGGAATAAGCATTACGCATTACGAAAAACGCAGACCACGGTCTGCGTTTTTTTGTACCTGCAGCTTGGCGGCAATAGTGGCAATATGCTCGAAAGAACAGGAGATTCATGATGAACCCGAATTGCACGTCTTTTGATGCTGTCATTGCCTCGCCGGTCGGTTTTCTGGGTCTTTCCGCCCATGCCGATGCGCTGACCAGGATCGAATTTCTGGGGGCGGATTGCCTTCCGCTTGCGCTATCCAACCCGTTGTTGCGCGAGGCGGCTGCGCAGTTGGCTGCCTATTTCGCCGATCCGTCTTTCCGCTTTGATCTGCCGTACCGGCTGGAGGGGACCGAATTCCGGCGCCGGGTCTGGGCGCAGATTGCCGCGATTCCATCCGGCGAGGTGCGCTCCTACGCCGATCTGGCCCATGCGCTGTATTCCGCACCACGCCCGGTGGGCGGTGCTTGTGGCGCGAATCCGCTGCCGCTGCTGATCCCTTGTCACCGCGTGGTGGCGGCCAACGGTCTGGGCGGGTTCAATGCCAGGCGCGGCGGGCAGGACTGGCTGCCGATCAAGCGCTGGCTGCTGACGCATGAACATGTTCTCTGAGCCGAGTATCCCGGCTACAGAGCAGGCACTGATCGACGAGTTTCTCGATGCCGCCTGGCTCGGTGACGGGCTGGCGGCCAATACCATGGCGGGCTACCGGCGCGATCTGGTGATCTGGGCCGGTTGGCTCAATGCCGAACGTACGGGGGGGTTGATGCAGGCCGATCGTGAGTGTGTGCAGGCCTATCTGGCGTTCGAAGCGGGACGCGCCAGGGCCGCCACGCTGGCCCGGCGCATGGCGAGCCTGCGCAAGTTTTACCGTCACTGGCTGCATGGCGGCCGATTGCAGGTGGATCCGACCCTCGATCTGCAGACGCCGCAGCGCATCCGCCCGCTGCCCAAGGCGATACCCGAAGACCGCATCGAAGCGCTGCTTGCCGCGCCGGATGCCCAATCGCCTGCCGGCGTTCGCGATCGCGCCATGCTGGAGCTGATGTATGCCACCGGCTTGCGAGTTTCCGAACTGGTGACATTGCCGTTGGGACAGATCCATCTGCGCGAGAAGTTCGTGCAGGTGCTGGCCGGCAAGGGTGGCAAGCAGCGCCTGGTGCCGATGGGAGAAACCTCGGCAGACTGGCTGGCGCGCTACCTGGCCGAATCCCGGCCGCTGCTCACGGCGGGCCGGCAACTGGCGGCAGCCTTTGTGAACCAGCGCGGCGAAGCGCTGACCCGGCAGGGATTCTGGTTCATCATCAAGCAGTATGCGGCTGCGGCGGGCATTGCCGAAAAACAGCTCACGCCGCATTCCTTGCGTCATTCCTTTGCCACCCACCTGCTGAATCATGGTGCTGACTTGCGTGTGGTTCAGATGTTGCTGGGTCATGCCGATATCACTACGACACAGATCTATACCCAGGTTGCTGCAGCTAGATTGAAAGCCTTGCATGAAATGCATCACCCGCGCGGGTGAGTTTGGCAGATTTGCTTACAACGCAGCTATCCTGCTGACTGCAATGGCTGGCATAATCCCCGCTCTTGTGCGGGGTTTTTCTTGCCCGCAGCCAACTTTTCATTGGGTCTCGAGTTTGCTGTCCGCATCCGGCGTGGTGCGGGCGGATCATGGAGGAAGGTGTCATGCGCTTTTCGGATATGCGGATCGCTTATCGCTTGCTGGTCGTGGTGCTGGTGGGGGCGCTCGGATTGACGGTGTTCGCCTTTGTTTCGCTGACCAATCTGCGCACGGCGCTGGAGCACGAGCGGGAAAACAAGACCAAGGAGCATATCGAAGTCGCGCAGACCATGATCCGCGGGATCATGCAAGAAACAGCCCGGGCCGATCGCCCGGTGGCCGAGGCACAACGGATGGCCCTAGCGGCACTGCAGGCGATGCGCTACGCCAATGACCAGTATTACTGGATCAACGATATGTCCGGCCAAATGTTGATGCATCCGCTCAATCATGCGCTGGAAGGCACCTCGGTGCTGGCACTGAAAAACGAAAAGGGTGTGGCCATCTTTGCCGACATGATCGATGTCGTGCGCAAGAGCGGCGGAGGATTTTACCGTTACGACTGGAAAACCTCGGAGGATATTGCTGCGCGGACCAAGATTTCTTACGTGACCGGCATCCCGGAGTGGGGCTGGGTGGTGGGCACCGGCGTGTATCTGGATGATATCGACAAACTTTACCGCACGCAGGCCTGGTGGCTGGGCAGTATCGGCGTGCTGGCCCTGGTGGTCTCGGTGGCGGCGGCATTGGCGATTACGCGTACCGTGGTCAAGCCGTTGTCGGCGGTGGCAAGACAGATGGACGAGCTGGCCAGTGGCCGGCTGGATGTGAAGATCACCGGGATCGAGCGCGGCGGCGAAATCGGGACCATGGCGCGGGCACTGGGCACGGTGCAGAGCAATCTGGCCAGCGTGGCCAGCGCGGCGAATGAAATTGCCCAGGGCAACCTGACCGTCAGCTTCGAGCCGCGTTCGGAGTGGGACAAGCTCGGCATCGCGCTGAAAACCATGCTGGTGCAATTGCGCAGTCTGGTGGCGGAAACGACCAGTACCGCCAATTCGGTCTATGACGGGGCCAAGGCCATTTCCGCTTCGGTGGAAAACCAGGCGGCTGCCTCGAACGAGCTTTCCTCCTCGGTGGCGGAAATCACCTCGACCATGGAAGAACTGTCGGCCTCGTCCTCGCAGATTTCCGAGCATTCCGGCGCCGTGGTGGATATTGCCAACCGTACGCTGGACAGCAGCCGGAACGGCGCCGAGGCCATGGAGCAGCTGGCTGTCCGCATGGCGAGCATCCAGGAAGAGAACCGCAACAGCCTCAACGACATCATTGGCCTCGGCAAGACCTCGAAGGAAATCAGCAAGGTGATGACGATCATCAACGCCATTGCCGACCAGACCAAGCTGATCGCCTTCAACGCCGCGCTGGAAGCGGCCAGTGCCGGCGAATCCGGCCGGCGCTTTGGCGTGGTGGCGGCTGAAATCCGTCGCCTGGCCGACAGCGTGACCGATTCGACCAGCGAGATCGAAAGCAAGGTCAACGAGATCCAGGATTCGATCAGCAGGCTGGTGATCACCTCGGAAAAGGGCGCCAGCGGCATTGTCGAAGGCATGACGGCGACGACGCATACCGCCGAGCGTCTGGGCGAACTGGTCGAGGCGGCCAGCAAGACCGCCAGCGCCGCCCAGCAGATCTCGCTGTCGACCCAGCAACAGAAAACCGCCGCCAACCAGGTCGTGATCGCCCTGCGCGAGATCGTCGGCACGACGCATCACACCGCGCAGTCGATGGCGCAGCTTTCCGAAGTGAGCCGCAACATGGCCAAGCTGTCGTCCGACATGGATGCCCTGGTGCACCGGTTCCGGTTGGATGGCGAAACCACGGCAAGCTGAGCTACGCGCCATGACGGACAAGATCCGCGTTCTGCTGGTTGATGACAGCGTGCTGGCACGGTCTGCGCTGCGTGCCATTTTCGAGACGGACGCCGGTTTCGAGGTGATGGCCGAAGTTGCTAATGGCGTGGAGGCCGTGGCGCAGGTCAAGCGCGAACGCCCCGACTTGATCGCCATGGATCTGGTCATGCCGAAGATGGGCGGCATCGAGGCGATCGAAGAAATCATGAGCTCGCGGCCGGTGCCGATCTTGGTGGTGAGCGATTACACCAGCGCGCAGAGCGCCTATGCCGCCGTATCGCACGGCGCGGTGGATGTCGTGGCCAAGCCTGGCCTGGATGCGGACGGAATCCACACCTTTCTCGAACGTGCCCGCCTCGTGGCGCGCATTCCCGTGATCACACACGTCAAGGCGCTGCGCTATCAGCGCGCTACGCCCGTTGCCGAGCCGCTGCTGCCGCCGTTGATCGCCAGCGATGCCTCGGTGCGGCAAGGCCCGGTGTTCGCGATTGCCTCGTCGACTGGCGGCCCGCAAGCGCTGGCGCAGATTCTGGGCCAGCTGCCTGGCGCGTTTGCATGCCCGGTTCTGGTGGCCCAGCATGTCATTCCCGGGTTTGCCGCAGGCATGGCGCAATGGCTGGCGACGGTATCGAATCTGCCGGTCAAGCTGGCCGAGCTGGGCGAGCCGGTCTTGCCCGGCGTTGTGTATCTTTCCCCATCGGAAGCGCACCTCGCCATCAGCCGGAACTACCGGATCGACCTGCAGAAGGTCAGGGCGAGCGATGTTTATCGCCCGAGCTGCAATGTGTTGCTGGACAGCGTGGCGCAGGTCTGCGGCGAGCGCAGTGTCGGCATTATCCTGACCGGCATGGGCAGCGACGGGGCCAAAGGCATCGCGAGCATCCGTGCGGCCGGCGGGCAGACCCTGGCGCAGGATGAAACATCGTCCGTGGTATATGGCATGAACCGGGTTGCGATCGACAGCGGCAAGGTGGACCGGGTCCTGCCGCTGGAAGACATTGCCGGTGCGATGGTGCGGCTGATGAACCGGATGATGCGGCCATGACCGCGCACGATCTGGCCCTGTTCAAGGAACTGGTTCGCCAGCGCAGCGGGCTGCAGTTCGAAGCCATGGCCGAATCCAGCCTGATGCTGGCCCTGAAGAAGCGCATGATGGCCAACCAGGGCGAGCTGCCTTCGGCTTACTATGTGCGTTTGCTCGGCAATGAAAACGAATTCGACGAGCTGGTTTCACTGCTGACCATCAACGAAACCTATTTCTACCGTGAGCCCAAACAGCTTGATCTGCTGATCAACCAGTTGCTGCCCGATCTGCTGGCCAAGGGGCGGGGATTGCCGCTGCGCATCCTGAGCGCCGGCTGCTCGACCGGCGAAGAGCCGTATTCGATTGCCATCGCGCTCTTGGAGAAATTCGGCGAAAACGCCGGCAAGATGGTGACGATCATCGCCGGCGACATCGATCAGCATGCGCTACGCCGCGCGCGCCATGCGCATTTTCACGAGTATGCGTTCCGCGGCATGCCGCCGGCGTTGCGCGAGCGCTATTTCAGCTATGTGCCGGGACAGGGTTACCAGCTGGATGCGCGGGTGCGGGGCATGGTCGAATTCCATTCGCTCAACCTGTTGGCGACGCGCTTGCCCGCGCGGTATGTCGATTTCGACATCGTTTTTTTCCGTAACGTCTCGATCTACTTCGACGCGCCGACGCGGCGCAATATCCAGCATGCGCTGTACGCGGCGATGCGGGACACGGGCTGTCTGGTGCTGGGCTCGGCGGAGACGCTGGCCAACGATCTGGGTGTTTTCCATCTGGTCGAGGAGGGCGGACAGTTTTACTTCAGCAAGGACGAAAACCGGCCCAAGCCGGCGCTCCATGCCGTCAAACTGGCCGTACCGCCGGTGCTGAAGAAGGCCAAGCCGCCACTCGTTGCGACGCCTCTTCCAGCCAAGGCCCATGTGCCGGCGGCGCCGGTGCGTTTGACCGCACCCGGGGAGTGGGCGGAAAACCTTGAGGCCGTGCGCGGCCTGATCCGTGCCAAGCAGCATGCTGCGGCCTTGGAGCGAATTGCCTTCCTGCGCCTGAGTGCACCGACTGATGCCGAACTGCAGTTACTGGAAAGCTACGTGTTGTTGCAAACACGGCGCTTTGCCGAAGCGGCCGCCTTGGCGCAGCAGGTGCTGGCGCGCGACAACTGGTCGGTCGAGGCCATGATGCTGCTCGGTTTTGTCGCCAAATGGCAGGACGACCCTAATGCAGCGATCGGCCACTTCAAGACTGCGACCTACACCCGGCCGGATTGCTGGCCGGCCCATTACTACCTTGGCCGTTTGTTGCAGGATACCGAGGCTGCCAAGGCGCGGCGCGAATATCGTACCGCGTTGCTGCAGCTGGAATCGAATCCCGATCCGGATGGCGGCCTGCGCTTGCCGCTGGATCTGCCTGTGGCGGATATCCGCTTCCTGTGCGAGCGGCGCAGCAGCGCCGTAGCGGGGCGAACATGATGGAAAGGAATCCGCATCGTGGCGCTTGATATCAAGCGGTTTACCGCGCGCTTTGTCGAGGAAGCGCGCGAGCATCTGGTCAATCTCGAAGCGGGCCTGGCGGCCCTGCAGCAGGAGCCCGCCGATCAGGAGGTGGTGAACGCGATTTTCCGTTCGGCACATACCATCAAGGGATCGTCGCGCATGCTGCGTCTGGCGCCGATCAGCGATACGGCGCACCGGCTGGAAGATCTGCTGGGTGCCTTGCGCGAGGGAACGCTGACCTACTCGCATGCCCTGGCCCAGTTATTGCAAAGCGGTATCGACGCAATTGCCGCGCAGGTTGATGAGGTGGCGCAAGGGCGCGAGCTGGCGCCGCCGGACGAGGCGCTCTGCGCCGCACTGGCGCGGCCGCTGACGCCGGATGCCGAAACGGCCAAGCCCGCCGAATCTGTGCCGGTGGCGGCAGCGGCGCCCGGCGAGATCAAGTTCAAGGCCGCCGATTCCGTGCGCATCCCGCTGGAGAAGCTCGATGAGCTGATCAAGCTGATGGGTGAAGTGGTGTCGAGCCATGCCCGATTGCGCCAGCGAAGCCGTGATATCCGGGCGATCGAGCGCGATCTGCGGGCCGGCAGTGCGGGTCGCGGTGCGCGGGTGGCCGATTTTGCCCGCGAGCTGAAAGACGACGTGCAGGCACAGGAAGCCTTGATGGAGGAGTTGCACGGCAAGGCGCTGATCCTGCGCATGTTGCCGCTGTTGATGGTGTTCGATCCGGCGCCGCGCATGGTGCGAGATCTGGCACGCTCGGTCGGCAAGGAAGTTGAATGCCTGGTCAGCGGCAGCGAGATCGAACTCGACCGGCAGTTGATCGACCGCCTGGGTGATCCGATCGTCCACCTGTTGCGCAACGCGGTCGATCACGGCATCGAAGCGCCGGATGTGCGCGCAAAAGCCGGCAAGCCGCGCCATGGCCGGGTCAGCCTGAGCGCTCGGCAGGATGACGGCGGTGTGATCATCGAAGTGCGCGACGATGGCGCCGGATTGTCGCTCGAGGCGATCCGCGACAAGGCGGTGAAAAAAGGCCTGGCCAGCGCCGAACAGGTGGCGCTCTTCACCGAAGCCGAAGTGATCGACCTGATTTTTCTGCCCGGTTTCAGTACCAGCGCGATCATCACCGATGTTTCCGGGCGCGGCGTGGGCATGGATGTGGTCAAACGTTGCGTGGTCGACGAGTTGCAGGGCGCGATCCAGGTGGAGAGTAAACCGGGTGTCGGCACGACCTTCACCCTGCGGCTGCCGCGCTCGCTCGCGGTGATGCGCATGCTGCTGGTCGCGGCCGGCGGGCAGACCTTCGGCTTTACCGCGCCGCATGTCAGCCAGTTGCTGCGCTTGCCGGCAGACCAGCTGCTGGAAGTGGCCGAGCGCCATGCCGTGCTGATCCGCAATGAATTCGTTCCGGTGGTGAGCCTCGCCCAGATGCTGTCGCTGCCCGCGCAGCCGGCCGGCGCGGACCTGTTGCTGGTGGTGGTGCAGACCCAGAGTGAAAAACTGGCACTGCGGGTTGACGATCTGATCGACGAGCGCAATATGGTGATCAAGCCGCTGCCGCCGCATCTGGCCGGACTGCCGCTGGTCGCGGGCATGGTGATGACCGGCAGGAACCAGCTGGTGAGCGTGCTGCAGGCCCCGGCGCTGGTCGGCATGGCCCGGCGCGGCAGCGCGGGCAGCAAGCAGACCACGATCCCGGCAGCAAGCCAGGTGCGCGTGCTGGTGGTCGACGATTCGCTCAATACCCGCGAGATCGAAAAAGACGTGCTGGAAGCGCACGGTTACCACGTTACCCTGGCCGAGGACGGCCTCGATGGCCTGGCCAAGGCGCGCAACGGCGAGTTCGATGCGGTGCTGACCGATGTGGAAATGCCGAACATGGACGGCTTTGCCCTGACCGCAGCATTGCGCCAGGAAGAGCGTTACCGCGATGTGCCGATCATCATCATCACCTCGCGGCAGAAGGAAGAAGACCAGCGGCGCGGCATCCAGGTTGGCGCGGATGCCTATATCGTCAAGGGCGACTTTGACCAGAGCCGGTTGATAGATACACTGAAGAGCCTGTTGGGCTGAAGGGCTTGAGGGGGAAACGATGCGTTTGCTGGTAGTCGATGACGATGATTTCGCTGCGGCCATGACGGCGGCGGTGCTGGAAGACGGCGGTCATGAAGCGGTGATCGTGGAGAGCGGCGCCGCCGCGCTGCAGGTCCTGGCGGCCGGCCCGGCTTTCGATGCCGTGATTTCGGACATGAACATGCCCCGCCTCAGCGGGCTGGAATTGTTCGCGGCCTTGCGCGCCGAAGGCTGCACCCTGCCTTTCATCTTGCTCAGCGGCGACGATCCGCAAGCGCTGCAGCGGCGCGAACCGCAGCTGGATGCCTGCATTGCCAAGGATGGCAATCTGGAGCATACGCTCGCCGGCGCGCTCGCCAATCTGTTCCCTGCAAGGAATTGAAACCGATGGAAACGACCATGGAAACCACGCGTTCAGCCACCCTGCAAGACAAAGTCCGGCAACTGCAACGGGCGTATCTGGCCAAACTGCCGCAATCGCTGGCGCAGGCGCGCGCCGGAATGGCGACGCTGACCGGGGACGAATCGAGCGAACAGGTGCTGGATGACCTGTACCGCTGCTTCCACAACATCAAGGGCACCGCGGCCTCGCTCGGCTTGCTGGCGATCAGCGACGAGAGCGCGATCGCGACCAAGATCGTCGCGCAGTTGCAGAAACTGCTGGAGTATTCCACCCGCCGCAACGAGATGGCGGCCAAGCTGGCTGGCCTCGAAGCGCTGGTCGGCGAACTGGAAGATTTGATCGAGGTCGCGCCGGAGCCGGTACCGGTTGAATCCGCCCCTGCCGCCACACTGGGCCTGGAGCTTGGCAGCCGGCCCGGCAAGGTGCGCGGGCGCATTTACCTGTGCGATGAAGCGCAGGATGCGGTGCATCTGGCCGCGCACCTGGCGTGTTTTGGCTATCTGGTCAGCGTTTATACCGACTTGGGCGAACTGCAACGGGCGGTGCTGGAGAATCCGCCCAATGCCGTGATCATGAGCACGAAAGGTGTTGATCTGGCGGAAAGCCTGCGAGTGCAGGTGAATATCCCCTTCCTGTTCATCGCCGAAGAGGGTGATTTTGCCACCCGACTGCGGGTGGTGCAGGCGGGCGGGGCAGCCTATTTCCTCAAGCCGGTGACGGCGCACGACATGATCGGTACGCTGGACGAGCTGACCATCCGCCGCGAGCCCGATCCGTTCCGGGTGCTGATCGTCGATGACGAGCCCGAGATGGCCGATTACCTGAGCCTGATCTTGGAAGCGACCGGCATGCTGACGCGCAAGCTGGACCAACCGGGGCGGATTCTGGATGTGCTGTCCGAATTCCAGCCCGATCTGGTGTTGATGGACATGTACATGCCGACCTGCTCGGGGCGCGAATTTTCGCGCCTGATCCGCCAGGTGCCGCAGTATGTGAGCATCCCGATCGTTTTCCTGTCGAGCGAGACGGACAAATCGGTCCAGCTTTCCGCCATGCGGGTCGGAGCCGATGGCTTCCTGACCAAGCCGATCCTGCCGGAAGACCTGATCACTGCGGTGTCGGTGCGCGCCGAACGCACCCGCACGCTGCGTTCGCTGATGATGCAGGACAGCCTGACCGGCCTGCTCAACCACACGACGCTGGCGCAGTTTCTCGAAGCCACGCTGGCAGCATCGCGCCGCCAGGGCGGCAAGCTGTGTTTTGTCATGCTCGATCTCGACCATTTCAAGCACGTCAACGACAATTTCGGCCACCCCGCCGGCGACCAGGTCCTGGTGGCTCTGGCGCGGCTGCTCAAACAGCGCCTGCGCAATTCCGACATGATCGGACGCTACGGCGGCGAGGAATTCGCCATCATCATGCAGGATGTCAGCGAAGACGAAGCGGCCGAGATCATGCGCCAGATCCTGCAGGATTTCGCCGCGCTCAGCTTCCAGGCCGGCAAGACGGCGTTTTCCTGCACCTTCAGCGGTGGCGTGGCGGGATTCCCCGTAATGGAAAGCACCGAGCATCTGGTGCTGGGCGCCGACCAGGCCTTGTATGCGGCCAAGCGCGCCGGTCGCAACCAGGTTCTGACGGCTTCCCAGTGCAAGGGGGGGCAATGAGCGAACAGGCTAGCGCGCTGGATGCCATCCTGGCGCGCAAACAGCAAACGGCCGGCGAAGTTGTCAGCGTGGACGAAGCGCTGGTCAAGCTGGTGTTTTTCTCGCTGGGCGAGCAGTGGTACGCGTTTCATGGCGAGAACATCAGCGAAGTCCTGGCCGAGAGCGAAGTCTTTTTCCTGCCGGGATGCCCCGCATCGCTGGAGGGCGTGATCAATGTGCGCGGCGACATCGAATCGGTGATCCGTCTGCGTGCCGTGCTGGGGTTGCCTGATTCCAACGGGATCACCGGCTCGCGCATCCTGCTAGGGCAGGCTCGCGCCATGCGCAGCGGCATCCGAGTCGACCGGGTCGAGGAAGTGATTGATGTGCAGGAAAGCGCGATCCAGCCGCCACCGCATACCATACCCGAGCATCTGCGCCCCATCGTGCTCGGCATCGTTTCCTTCCGCGAGCATCTGGTGCACCTGCTTGATCTGGAACGCATCTTCGAGGATTACCGCGCGGGGTTGCGCTGATGGCAGGTGATGAAGCGCTCGACGTGGTGAGCTTTACTGCGGGCGGCTACCGCTTCGCCGTCGAGGCTCGGCAGATCGACCATATGCTGGATCATGTGCCAGCGACCGTCATGGCTATCGAGGCGCTGCTGGGGCAGGCCCCGGACGGGGAAACCGGGCCACGCCGCAGGTTGCAGGTCGGCACGCATTGCATCGAGGTCGGCGAACCGGTCGAGTTGCGTGCCGTGCCCGCCGAGCTGATCCACGCCTTGCCCGCGCTGGTGGCCGCGCGGACCCGGCTCAAGGGCATCCGCGCCCTGGTGCTGGAAGCGGGCAAGCCGCTGCTGCTGGTCGATTTGCGCGCGGTGCTCGCGCAGCAGGCGGGCTAGACCCCGCCCCGGCTATTCCAGTGCTCTGAGCAACGCGGGCACGATCTCGAACAAATCCCCTTCCAGTACGTAATCCGCCTGCCGGCAGATCGGCGCTTCCGCATCCTTGTTGATTGTCACCACCACGCGGGCATCGCGCATGCCGGCCAGATGCTGCGCCGCGCCGGAGAGGCCGATGGCGAAGTAGAACTCCGGGGCGACAATCGCGCCGGTCTGGCCGATCTGATGGTCGTTGCCGATGAAGCCGGCATCCACCGCCGCGCGCGTGGCGCCGATGGCGGCATTCAGCCGGTCGGCAAGCGGATCGAGCAATGCGTGGAATTGTTCGGCCGATCCCAGCCCTTGTCCGCCGGCTACCACCACCTTGGCTTCGGCCAGCGCCGGGCGCGCCGAATCCGGATGGGTGGTGCTGACCCAGGCAGAACGGTTGGCGGCAGGAGGCGCGGGTTGGATGTTGATGGGCGCGGCGGGCTGGTCGGCGGCGGGTGGGAAAGCCGCCGCGCGCGCGCTCAGGATTTTCACTGGTTCCGGATTGCGTAGCGTGGCGAGCGCGGCGCCGGCGTGGACCGGGCGCACGAAGACATCCGGCGCCTGGATTTCCACCACATCGGACAGCATCGCGCAATCGAGCAGCGCGGCGGCGCGCGGCAGAGTCGCCTTGCCAAACGGCGAGGCGGCAGCGAGCAGCGCGCTGGCCTGACGCTCGCGCACGGCGTGCGCCAAAAGAGGGGAGAGGTCTTCGGCCAGCGGCTGACTAAGGTGCGGCGCGTCGAACAGCCAGACCTCGCTGACGCCGGCGATGCAGGCCGCCTGCTCGGCGACTGCTTGCGCCTGGCTGCCGGCGACGAGCAACGTGAGCCGGTCGGCGAGCAGGCGGGCGGCCGAAACGATCCGGCGCAGCGCGGAGTGCGGGTTAACGCCATCGTGTTCGACCAGAATCAGCGCGTGCTTCATGGCAGGCCCTCCTGCCGCAACAGGGCGACGAGTTCACGGGCATCGGCGACCTTGACCGCCGGTTTGCGCGCAGGCGGCGGCGCAACCCCAAGCAGTTCCAGCCGGGGAGCAGGCGCCACGCCCAATTCGGACGGATTCAATGTTTCGATGGTTTTTTTCTTGGCTTGCAACAGTTGCGGCAGCTTGAGGTAGCGCGGGTTAGCCAGCCGCAAGTCCGCGCTGATCACCGCCGGCAGGGGCAGTGCCAACACCTCCTGGCCGCCCTCGATCTCGCGCGTGACTTGCAGTGTGTTGTTTTCCAGCGCCACGTTTGAAGCAAACACGCCCTGCGGCCAGCCCAGCAGCGCGGCCAGCATCGGCGCTGTCTGCGCGTTGTCGTCATCGCTCGCCTGCTTGCCGAGCACGATCAGATCGGGCTGCTCGCGTTCGGCCAGGGCGCGCAGCAACTTGGCGACGGCTAGCGGTTCCGGCGCGTGTTCGGCGGCGATCAGAAAGGCGCGATCGGCGCCCATGGCCAGCGCATGGCGCAGCGTTTCCTGACAGGCATTCCCACCGATGGAAACCGCAACAATTTCGCTGATCGTGCCGGCTTCCTTGCGCTGAACGGCCCATTCCAGCGCCGCCTCGTCGAACGGATTGATGCGCATCGGCATGCCGGCCAGATCGACGCCTGAACAATCCATTTTCAGGCGAAGCGGGGCGTTGCCGTCGGGCACGCGTTTGACTGCCACCAGCGCTTTCATTGACGGCTTCCATTCAGCAAAAGCACGATTTTACCAGTGAATGCAACGCAGGCTGGCCCGGCCTCGCCAAGAGGTGTTGTCCGGCGCAGCTGAGTTCAACGTTCATGGTCGACATACGCGTATCGAAGGGCGTTTATATCGCGTTTTTGCGGGTATTGGCCGGGACTTGTATTTCCAGTGTGTCGACATGGTTCTGTCCGGATTTTCTTCACGCGTGCTCTGCTCAAGCTAATCAGAAGCAGGGTAAATCGATCCGTGCATCTAATTGAATGTGATAATTGTTTGCACTATTCTGAGTGGAACCGCTGGGCGGGCGCCCACGCGGGTGGAATTTCTACTCTCAGCCTATCAGGAGCTTTGGCATGTCCTCTTCTCCAGCCCTGTTCCTTGCTACTTCCCAAACCGATGGTCACACCGGTTTCACCGACCCCACTCACTGGCCCGCGCTGATGGCCAAGGCCAATGCGGACCCTGATGCGTACTGGGAGCAGCAAGCCCGCGAGCGGATTGGCTGGTTTCGCGATTTTTATCAGGTCAACGGTTCCAGTTTTGCCGACGGGCATATTTCCTGGTTCCTTGGCGGCAAGCTTAATGCCTGCTGGAATTGCCTGGATCGGCATCTGGAAGCGCGCGGCGATCAGCTGGCGATCATCTGGGAATCCGACACGCCGGGCGTCGGGCGCACGCTGACCTATCGCCAGCTGCATGCGGAGGTCTGCCGTCTGGCCAATGCCTTGCGGCGTCTTGATGTGCGCAAGGGCGACCGGGTCGCGATCTATATGCCGATGGTGCCGGAAGCGGCGGTGGCCATGCTGGCCTGCGCGCGGATCGGCGCCATTCATTCCGTGGTATTCGCCGGATTTTCCGCCGATTCCCTGCGCGACCGGATTCAGGATGCCGATTGCGCCGTGGTCATTACCGCCGATGAAGGGGTGCGCGCCGGCAAGCGCATCCAGCTCAAGCGGATCGTGGACGAGGCGGTGCCGCAATGTCCGGGCGTGCGGCATGTGGTGGTGTTTTCGCGCACGGGGACCAAGCAATCCTGGGTTGAAGGACGCGATCTGCACTGGCATGACTTGCTGGCCTGCGAGCGCCCATATTGCCCGTGCGAGGAAATGGATAGCGAAGATATCCTGTTCCTGCTCTATACCTCGGGCTCGACCGGCAAGCCCAAGGGGCTGGCGCATGCCACCGGCGGTTACATGGTGCAGACCAGCCTGTCGCACGCGCTGGTTTTCGATGTGCGGCCCGGCGAGGTCTTTGCCTGTGTGGCCGATGTGGGCTGGATCACCGGGCACAGCTACGTGGTCTATGGCCCGCTGGCCAATGGCTGCACCACGCTGATGTTCGAGGGCGTTCCCACCTGGCCCGATGCCGGCCGTTACTGGGAAATGGTCGAGCGGCTGAAGATCAATGTGTTCTATACCGCACCGACCGCGATCCGCGCCGTGATGCGCGAAGGCGATGCCTGGCCGCGCAAGTACGATCTGTCCTCGCTGCGCCTGCTGGGCTCGGTGGGCGAACCGATCAACCCGGAAGCCTGGCTCTGGTACCACAAGCTGGTGGGCCATGAGCGCTGCGCGATTGTCGATACCTGGTGGCAAACCGAAACCGGCAGCATCATGATCTCGCCGTTGCCCGGCGTGGTCGACCTCAAGCCTGGCTCGGCCACCTTTGCTTTGCCCGGTATCCGCCCGGCATTGCTCGATGAAAAAGGCGAGCTTGTCGAAGGCAATGGAGTGAGCGGGCTGCTGGTGTTGCCGCATTCCTGGCCCTCGCAGGCGCGCACGATCTGGGGCGATCACCAGCGGTTTCTGGATACCTATCTACGCCCGTTCCCCGGCTATTACTTTACCGGCGATGGGTGTCGGCGCGACGAAGATGGCTACTACTGGATCACCGGCCGAGTCGATGACGTGATCAATGTGTCCGGGCACCGGATGGGCACGGCCGAAGTCGAAAGCGCGCTGGTTTCGCATCCGGCCTGCGCCGAAGCCGCCGTGGTCGGTTATCCGCATGAAATCAAGGGACAGGCCATCTTTGCCTATGTGATCCTGCGCGATGGCTATGAGGAATCGCCCGATCTGGTGGGTGAGCTCAAAAACGAATGTCGCCACCATATCGGCGCGCTTGCAATCCCCGACCGGATCGTGGTGGTGCCGGGCCTGCCCAAGACCCGCTCCGGCAAAATCATGCGCCGCATCCTGCGCAAGGTTGCCGCCGGCGAGCTCGATAGCCTGGGCGACACGACCACGCTGGCCGATCCAGGTATTGTCGATTTGCTGGTGGAAAAGGTCGCGCAGTCCGAATAGGCAGGGCATGCGCAGGTTGGATTGAGCCTGCAAAGCCCAACGTTTACCGGCTTCATCAGCATTGCTGCGTTGGGCTTCACTTCATTCAGCGCCAACCTGCGTTGCAGTGTTTTCTCCGATCACTTTCGCCTTCAGCGCATCCTTCGCAAAACGTACCGTAATCGCTTCCCCGGTTTCCGCATCGCTGGCTCTGCGCAGCAGCGTGCCGTCGGCGTGGCTGACGAGCGCGTAGCCTTTGGCCAGCGGCGCTTGCGGATCGTGCGCGGTCAGCCGGGCGGCGAGTGTGGCGAGCGATTGCCGTCGGCGCTCCAGTTGGCGCGGCAGCGCGGCGTAGAGGCGGGTTTGCAGCGTGGCGAGGCGGGTTTGGAGCGGCGCGTCCTGGGGGCGGCGGTGCGTCAGGCGCAGGGCGAGTTGCTGCAGCCGTAGAGTGCGCGTTTCAAGCTGGCGGGCGGGGGCGGCGTGCAGGCGACGGGCGAGGTCGGCCAGCTTTTCGCGCTGCCGGGCCAGTCTCTCGCCTGGGTGCTGCAGGCGGCGGGTAAGGCTGTCGAGCCGCTGCATGCGCTGTTGCAACTGGCGGGTCATGAGGTTGGCAAGACGATGGTGCAGGTGGTCGATCCGCGCCTGCAGTGCTGCGCGGTCCGGCGTGGCCAGTTCCGCTGCTGCGGTCGGCGTGGGCGCGCGCAGGTCGGCCACGAAATCGGCTATGGTGAAATCGGTTTCGTGCCCGACGCCGCAGACCACCGGGATCGGGCAATCGGCAATCGCGCGGGCAACGATTTCTTCGTTGAACGACCATAAATCTTCAATGCTGCCACCGCCTCGGCAAACGATCAGCGTATCGACTTCGCGGCGCGTAGCGGCCATGCGGATGGCGCCGGCGATTTGTGCAGCGGCCGCGTCGCCCTGTACTGCGGTCGGGTAAAGGATCACCGGCAGTCCGGGCATGCGCCGGCGCAGGGTGGTCAGCACGTCGCGCAGCGCGGCAGCGGCGGGAGAGGTGACTATGCCGATGGCGCGCGGGAACGCCGGCAAGGCGCGCTTGCGGGTAGTGCTGAACAGCCCCTCGGCTTCCAGTTTGCGCTTGAGCGCTTCGAACGCTTCGAACAGCGCGCCGAGGCCCGCCGGGCGCAGCGCTTCGATGGTGAGCTGGAAGTCACCGCGTGCTTCATACAGCGAGACCACGGCACGTGCTTCCACCTTCGTTCCTTCGCGCGGGGCGAAGTCGAGCAACGCGGCGCGGTTGCGGAACATCACGCATCTCACCTGCGCGCCGGCATCCTTGAGGGTGAAATAGCAGTGGCCGGAATCATAGCGCTTGAAGCCGGAAATCTCGCCTGCCACCCAAAGCACGGGGAAGCTGCCTTCCAGCAGTTGGCGCGCCTGGCGGTTGAGCTCTGTAACTGAAATGATATTTTGGGGGCTTGACAAGTACATGGGAACGCCAATTGGTGAACTGAATAATCCACAAAACCCTTGTGTGGGGCCGATTAGGAAAGGGTAGGTGGAGTGTAGTTGAATATGTGCAAATAACTTGTTGATTTATAAGGAGTCATTAAAAAGACTAAAAAAAGGGCAATCTGTTCTTATTGCTGGAACGGCGCGGGTTTGCGGGGCATTTCAGGAAGTTTCCCACAAAATTATCCACAGGAAATGTGGGCAAGCGGAAAAAACCCTGTTCTGTCCGGGGCTTGCGGCATTAGGTTCTAAGGTCAAAAGAACCTGGCTCTTCCCCCGATCCGGTAATCGGGCTAAAGTTACGCCGTTTTGCATCACATCCAACAGGTTTCACATGTTTGCCATTATTCAAGCTGCCGGCTGGCCGATCTGGTTCATCATTATCTCATCGGTTGCGGCGGTGACCATCATCATCGAACGCGCGCTTTCCCTGCGCAAGTCGCTGGTGTTGCCGGAAGGCCTGCTCGCCAAGGTGGTGCAGGAATACCGCACGCATGGCGTGACGCCGGAAATGCTGGTTCAGCTTTCCGCTTCGTCGCCGCTGGGGCGTGTGCTGGCAGCAGGTTTGAAGAATGTCAGAAGCTCGCGCGAGATCATGAAGGAATCAATCGAGGAGATCGGCGGCGCGGTGGCGCACGATCTGGAGCGCTATCTTTCCACGCTGGGAACGCTTGCCGCCGTGACCCCGCTGCTCGGGCTGTTCGGCACCGTGATCGGCATGATCGAAATTTTCGGCGCGCAAACGCCGACCAGCGGCACCAATCCCGCCGCGCTGGCGCATGGCATTTCCGTCGCGCTCTACAACACCGCTTTCGGGATCATGGTGGCGGTGCCGTCGCTGATGTTCTATCGCTTTTTCCGCAATCTGGTCGATGGTTACATCGTCGAGATGGAACAACTGGCGATCAAGCTCGTGGAAGTGGTCCACGGCGAACGCAACAACTGAAGCGGGCGCAACGATGAACTTTCGTAAAGGCCGCGGGCGCGAAGAGCCGGAAATCAACTTTGTACCGTTGATCGACGTGCTGCTGGTGATCCTGATTTTTTTGATGGCATCCACGACCTATTCGCGCTTTGCCGAGCTCAAGATCAATCTGCCGACCGCCGAGGCGGAAAAGAGCGCCGAGCAGAAGCAGACCATCCAGGTGGCGGTATCGGCCAACGGCCAGTATGCGGTGAATGAAACTCCGACGACGTTTTCCAGTGCCGAAGAATTTGCCCTGGTACTGCGCCGCGCAGCCGGCAGCAATCCGGACCCGATGGTGGTGGTGAATGCCGATGCGCAGGCCACGCACCAGAGCGTGGTCAACGTGATGGAAGCGGCGCGAGCGGCTGGCTACGGCAAGCTCACCTTCGCCACGCAGAACAGTGGCAGCAAGTAACTGGATGAACGGGGCGTCTGCCCCGTTTTTTATGCCATGCGCTCGATAGAACAAATCTGGTATTCCCCCATTTCCTGGCAGTCCGCCGCGCTCTTGCCCCTGTCCGGGTTGTTTGCGCTGATTGCGGCTGGCCGGCGCGGCTTGTATCGCGCCGGGGTATTCAAGGCGAACCGGCTGCCGGTCCCGGTGGTGGTGGTCGGCAACCTGACCGCCGGCGGCGCGGGCAAGACGCCGCTGACGCTCTTTCTGGCGCGCCAGTTGCTTGAGCGCGGCCGGCATCCCGGCATCATTTCGCGCGGCTATCGCGGCTCCGCCGTGGAACCGCTGGCCGTGACACCGCAAACCGACCCGGCGCTGTGCGGCGACGAACCCTTGCTGCTGGCGCGCGCGGGCGTGCCGGTCTTCGTCTGCCCGGATCGCGCCGCCGCCGGGCGCGCCTTGCTGGCCGCGCATCCCGATGTCGATGTGCTTCTGTGCGACGACGGGCTGCAGCATTACCGGCTGGCGCGCGATATCGAGCTGTGCGTGGTCGATGGCGCACGCGGTTTTGGCAACGGCTTGCCGATCCCGGCCGGCCCCTTGCGCGAACCGGTGGCGCGGCTTCGCAGCGTCGGCGCCGTGGTGGTGAACGGCCCTGGGGCGAGCGTCGCGCATGAACAGGTGTTTCGCATGACGCTGCAGCCGGGTCTGTTCTATGCACTGGCCAACAGGAACCTGACCTTTGCGGCGAGCGAATTCGCCGGCCAACAAGTCGCCGCCGTCTGCGGCATCGGCAACCCGGCGCGCTTTTTTGCCACATTGCGCGGCTTGGGTCTATCGTTCAGCGAACACCCGTTTCCCGATCACCATGCGTTTGCCATGGGCGATCTGCCCGAGGCGGACTGGATCGTAGTGACGGAAAAGGATGCGGTAAAACTTGCGGCGCTGCCCGACTTGGGCGCGTACGGTGATAAAATCCGGGTTTTGCCGGTTTCTGCCCGGCTCGAGCCCGATCTGACCGACTGGCTGATAGGAAAATTGAATCATGGACGCCAAACTGCTTGAAATCCTGGTCTGCCCGCTGTGCAAGGGGCCGCTGATCTTCAATAAAATCCGCCAGGAATTGGTCTGCAAGGGCGACCGACTGGCTTATCCGGTCAAGGATGGCATTCCGGTGATGCTGGAAGCGGAAGCGCGCGAACTCGCCGCCGATGAGGAGGCCGAGCAATGAGCTTTGTCGCCCTGATCCCGGCCCGATTGAAATCGACTCGCTTGCCGGATAAGCCGCTGGCCGATATCCATGGCCAGCCGATGATCGTGCGCGTGGCCGAGCGCGCCAAGCTCTCCGGCGCCAAGCGCGCCGTGGTGGCCACCGACGATGCGCGCATTCTGGAAGCGGTGCTGGCTTGCGGTCATGAAGCCGTGATGACGCGCCCCGATCATGCCTCCGGCACCGAGCGCCTCGCCGAAGCGGCCGATATCCTGGGTCTGCCGGATGAGGAAATCGTGGTCAACGTGCAGGGCGACGAACCGCTGATCGATCCGCGGCTGGTCGATGCCGTGGCTGCCAAGCTCGCTGGCGATGCGTCTCTGGTGATGTCCACGGCCGCGCACCCGATCGTGTCGGCCGCCGATTTCTTCAATCCGAACGTGGTCAAGGTCGTGCTCGACAAGACCGGGCGCGCGCTGTATTTCAGCCGGGCGCCGATTCCCTGGGCCCGCGATGCGTTTGCTGTTGACAAGAGCGTGCTGCCGGCCAACCTGGGCGCGCTGCGCCATGTCGGCATCTATGGCTACCGCGCCGGTTTCCTGCGCGCCTACCGCGATCTGGCCGTGTCGCCGATCGAGGGCATCGAGGCGCTGGAGCAGTTGCGCGTGCTGTGGCACGGCCATGCCATCGGCGTGTTCGTCACCGACCATGCCCCGGCTGCCGGCGTCGATACGCCGGAAGACCTGGCGCGCGTGCGCGCGGTGTTCGGCCAGACGGCCTGAAAGAATTCATTCGCGAGCCCGGCTCGCATTCACGAAGCACAAGGAACCTTCACCATGCGTTTGATTCTTCTTGGCGCTCCGGGCGCCGGCAAGGGTACCCAGGCCAACTTCATCAAGGAAAAATTTGCGATTCCGCAGATTTCCACCGGCGACATGCTGCGTGCCGCGGTGAAAGCCGGCACCCCGCTCGGTCTGGAAGCCAAAGCCATCATGGACGCAGGCGGCCTGGTCCGCGACGACATCATCATCGGCCTGGTGAAGGAGCGCATTGCGCAAGCCGATTGCGCCAACGGTTTCCTGTTCGACGGTTTCCCGCGCACGATTCCGCAAGCCGAAGCGATGAAGGATGCCGGCGTCGAGATCGACTACGTGGTGGAAATCGACGTGCCGGACGCCTCGATCATCGAGCGCATGGCCGGCCGCCGCGTGCACGTGGCTTCGGGCCGCACCTACCACATCAAGTTCAACCCGCCCAAGGTGGCAGGCCGCGATGATGAAACCGGTGAAGAGCTGATCCAGCGCGCCGACGATGCCGAAGAAACCGTCAAGAAGCGCCTGGCCGTGTATCACGAGCAAACCGAAGTGCTGGTGAGCTATTACGGCAAACTGGCCGCTTCCGGCGATGCCAAGGCGCCGAAGTATGTGAAGGTCAACGGCGTGGGCGAAGTCGACGCGATCCGGGCCGAAGTCTTTGCCGCGCTCGGCGCGTAATTCCCGGTGAGGGAACGTGTTGCTAACGCTTTCCCTCACAACTCCCCCATGAAAAATTTCGATGCAGATGTGCTGATTGTCGGCGGCGGCCTGGTCGGGGCCGCGCTGGCGCTGGCCTTGAAGGACACGCCGCTTTCCGTGCTGCTGCTGGAAGGGCGCGAGCCTGCGTTTGATTGGCCGGCCGATTCCTGGGATACGCGCATTTATGCCGTCAGCGGCAGCAGCCGAAAACTGCTGGAGCAGACCGGCGTCTGGGCGCAGCTCGACGCGGCGCGTCTGCAAGCGGTGCAGACCATGCTTATCTTCGGAGATAGTGGTCCGGAATTGCGTTTCGACGCACCCGAAGCCGGGCTGGAGCGACTGGCGACGATCCTGGAAAGCCGCGAATTGCAGCGTGCGCTGTGGCAGGCGTTGCAGGCTTGCCCGAATGTCACGCTGCTTACGCCGGCGGAACCCGCTCAGCTTGCCGTCGATGCCGATGCGGCCACGCTCACACTGGCGGACGGCCGCACCCTGTCCGCTCGGTTGCTGATCGGCGCCGACGGCGCGCAATCCTGGGTGCGCCGGCAGTGCGCGATCGAACCCCAAACCCATGATTACCGGCAGTTCGGCGTGGTGGCGAATTTCAGCGCAGAAAAGCCGCATCGCGCGACCGCTTTCCAGTGGTTCCGCACCGATGGCGTGCTGGCCTGGCTGCCGTTGCCGCAGGATCGCATCTCGATGGTCTGGTCCTGCCCGGCGGCGTTGAAGGATGAACTGCTGGCGCTCGATGCGCTGCAGCTCGCGGCACGGGTGGCGGCAGCCGGTGGCGAGCGGCTGGGCGCGTTGCAGACGATCACACCGGCGGCGGCTTTTCCGCTGCGCCTCAATCATGTTCCCAAGCTGGTCGCGCCGCGCGTGGCGCTGGTCGGCGATGCCGCTCATACCGTGCATCCGCTCGCCGGTCAGGGGGTGAATCTGGGTTTTGGTGATGTGGCGGAACTTGCTGGCATACTGTCTGCCGTACTGCCTGCTCGCTGCGGCGATCTCGATATCTTGCGGCGCTACGAGCGCGCACGGCGCGAGCCGGTCTATTTGATGCAGGGCGTGTGTCACGGACTGCAGCAACTGTTCAACAATAACAACCCCTTGCTCAAGGCCGCACGCAATTTCGGGCTGGGGGCGACCAATCAATCGGCATGGCTGAAGCGACAACTGATTCGCCAGGCTTTGTAACCAACTGGGCAAAGGATATTCCATGCAATTCAAGCAAATCACCCAAACACTGCTTGCCGCCGGGCTGATTGCCCTGACCGCATGTTCCGCATCGGCCGATACCGCCAGCAGCAAGCAGCTGGCCGAGGTCAAGGCCCGGGTCACCAAACAGTTGCCGGGCAAGGAAATCACTTCGGTGAATGCCACGCCGATGAAGGGCATTTTCGAGGTCGTCATGGCGGGCAACATGATTGTCTATACCGATGCCAAGGCCGATTTCCTGATCTTCGGCGATATGGTTGACGTGGCCAAGCGCGCCAGCGTGACCGAGGCGCGCCTGTCCGAGTTGCGCAAGGTGGATTTTGCCAAGCTGCCGCTGGAAACCGCGATCAAGGAAGTGCGCGGCGATGGTTCGCGCAAGCTCGCCGTGTTCTCCGATCCGGATTGTCCGTTCTGCAAGCAACTGGAACGGCAAGGGCTGAAGGACATGACCAACATCACCATCTACACCTTCCTGATGCCGCTGGCGCAATTGCACCCGGATGCCGCGCGCAAGTCGCGCGTGATCTGGTGTGCGCAGGACCGCACCGCAGCCTGGAAGGAATGGATCATCAATGAAAAGTTGCCGGAAAACAGCAAGGGCGATTGCGAAAACCCGGTGGAAAGCACGGTGCAACTGGGTACCCGGCTCGGTATCAACGGCACACCGGGCCTGATTTTCCCAAGTGGCCGCATGGTGCCGGGCGCGATTCCCCGGGCCGAGATCGAAAAGCTGCTGGCCGAGAAGTAATCAGCCATGGCGGCAGCTCTGCTGATCGTCGATGTGCAGGTGGGCCTGTTTTGCCATGCGCCTTTTCCGCTCGATGCGAGCGGCGTGATCGAGCGGATCAACCTGTTGATCGGCCGGGCGCGCGCGGCGCAGGTGCCGGTGATCTTCATCCAGCATGAAAGCGGCCCGGAAGACGGGCTTGAACGAGGCAGCCCGGACTGGGCGCTGCATCCGGATCTGGCGCGCCTGCCGCACGATCGGGTGATTGCCAAGACCGCGTGCGACGGATTCTGTCGCACCGAATTGAAGGCCGTGCTGGATGGCTTGCGGGTGACCGAACTGATCGTGGCCGGCTATGCCACGGATTTTTGTCTGGATACCACGCTGCGCCGCGCAGCGAGCGAAGGCTATGCGGTAACGGTGGCTGCTGACGCCCATACCAGCAAGAACCGGCCGGTGCTCAAGGCCACCGATATCGTTGCGCATTACAATTGGGTCTGGGCGAATTTCATAGCGCCCGTTCCGATCCGGGTGCGGCCGGCGGCAGGCCTGCTCCTGGCTTGATGGTGGGGTAGACAAGACGGCGGGTCCGGGCAGACCCGCCGTAGTTTATTCGGCTTCTTCCTTCATGAATTCTTCCCGTTGGCGCGACGACTGACCGGAATGGCCATCCACATCTGGCACGTTTCGAAGACGCCATGCCGCCCATCGCCCCCCAGACTTGGGTGCCGGCCCATCCCGTACGATAATTTAAGTATCTGTTTCCATTATGTGATTCCAGATGCGACCAGGTTTGTGCGCCGCCGTGGTTTCTCCGGTTTGTTCCCTCATCGCTTCCCTGCCCGGATCGAGGGGCGCGCTGCGGGCGGTTTTGCGGCTGATCGTTTTGCTGTTCGTGGTCTGCGCCGGTGGCAGTGTCCTGGTACCGGCTGCGGACAGCCAGCCGGACCGGGTGCTCTATCTTAATTCCTATCACCGCGGATATCCCTGGAGCGATGGCATCGAGCAGGGCTTGCGCGAGCGGCTGGATGCCTCGGGCAAAATGATCGAGTTTTCCGTGGAGTATCTGGATAGCCGCCGCTTTTCGTTTGCCTCGCAGATCGGGCCCCTGGCTGAATCGATGACGATCAAGTATGCGAAATATCGCCCGAACCTGATCGTGGTTTCCGACAATGCCGCTTTCGAATTCGCCATCAAGTATCGCCAACGCTTGTTCCACGGCCTGCCCATTGTCTTTTGCGGGTTCAACGATTTCCGGCCGGGCATGCTCAAAGGCCTGCGCAATATCACCGGCGTGAACGAGGAGGTCAGCATCCTGGCCACGGTCGATATGGCATTGAAGGTGCATCCGGATACCCGCACCCTGGTTTTTATTACCTCGACCGGCGATGCCAGCAGCAAGCGCAACCATGATGCGGTGGAGCGAACGGCCATCCCGAAACTGCACACGCAATACAAGCTGGTCATTCTGAAAGATGCCTCGATCGAGGAAGTTCACCATCGCCTGGAAAAACTGCCACCCGAGACCCTGGTCTTCATCGCGGGCCAGACGAGGGACCGGGGCGCAGGCCGCGCGCTGACGCCCGAAGAGAACGGCCGGCTGATCAGTGCCGCCAGCCCGTATCCCACCTATTCGTTCTGGGATATCTATCTCAAAACGGGCGTGGTCGGCGGCCATGTCCTGACCGGAATCGACCAGGGACGTGCCGCTGCGGATCTGGTGTTGCGCATTCTGGATGGCACGCCCGCCGATGCCATTCCGGTGGTCATGGATACGCCAAGCACCAATATGTTCGATTATCAGGTCATGCGGCGATTCGATATCTCGCCCTCGGATCTGCCGCCGGACAGCGTCATCATCAACCGGTCTTTTTCAGTCTGGCATGCCTATCGCTGGCAGATATTGGGTGTCGTCGGCTTGCTTGGCGTGGAGACGGTGCTGGTGCTGGTGCTGATCCACATGATCCGCGCGCGGCGCCACGCACTGGCGGCCCTGGCTCTGGAACGTGTGTTGCTGGAATCCAATGTCGAGACGCGCACGGCGGAACTGAAGGCCGCCAATGACCGGTTGGCCTTGCTCAGTTACAGCGATGGCCTGACCCGGCTGGCCAACCGGCGCTGCTTCGACAAGGTGCTCTCCACCGAGATATCGCGCCTGCACCGCACCGGCGCCCCTTTGTCCCTGATCATGCTGGATATCGATTTCTTCAAGAATTTCAATGATACCTACGGGCATGTGGCCGGCGACGAATGCTTGCGGAAACTGGGTGCCTTGCTGGAACACCTGGTGAATCGCCCGGCCGATCTGTCTGCACGTTACGGCGGGGAAGAGTTCGCGGTCATCCTGCCCGAAACGGATGCGCAAGGTGCGCTGACGCTGGCTACGCGCATCCACGAAGGCATAGCCGCGCTGGCGATTGTGCACGCCGCTTCCCTCGTTGCGGACCATGTCACGGCCAGCCTGGGCGTGGTCACCATCGATACGGCCAAGCCGATGCCGTTGGCGGAGATCATCGGCCTGGCGGACGAGCAGCTCTACAAGGCTAAATCCAACGGCCGCAACCAGGTGGCTGCGCTGGATCTGTCTGATCCTGCCCATGGGACGCATCACGCCTGAACGGGTTCTTGCCGATCTTTGCGCGGGCGAATTGACCGGCGCATTGGCCGCAGCAGGCACCTATATTGGAACAAGACCCATGGGGAGAAAAAATGACAAGCCTTCCTTCCTTGTCCACGCCGCAACTTTACTCGCCTTGCGACCCCGCGCAGTTTGATTTCCAGACCACGGCGGAGCTGGATGATCTGACCGAAATCATCGGCCAGGCGCGCGCCATGCAGGCCGTGCACTTTGGCGCCGGTATCCAGCAGGATGGCTACAATCTCTTCGTACTGGGCCCGGCCGGCATGGGCAAGCGCAGCATGGTCCGGCAGTTTCTTGAAGGCAAGGCCGGTAGGGAGCCTGAACCCGATGACTGGTGCTACCTGAACAATTTCACCGAACCGCACAAACCGCAGGCGCTGCGCCTGCCCAGTGGCAAGGGGCCGGAATTGCGCCAGCGCATGGCGCAACTGGTGGATTACCTGCGCACGGCGATTCCCGCGCTGTTCGATAGTGACGAGTACCGCGCCAAGCTCAGCGCCATCCAGGATGAGTTCAATACCCGGCAGGAACAGGCATTCAAGGAACTGGGCGAGGATGCCGAACGGCAAGAAATCGTGCTGCTGCGGGTGGCCGATGGCTTCGCGTTTGCCCCCACCCGCAACCACGAGGTGGTGCCGCCGGAAGAATTCGAAAAGCTGCCCGAGGAAGAAAGAAAACGGCTGGGCGCGCTGATCGCCGCACTGCAGGCGCGGCTGGAGAAAATCCTGCGCCACGTGCCGCAGTGGCGCAAGGAGCGCAGCGAGCGTATCAAGCAGCTCAACCGCGAAACCACGCTGTCGGTGGTCGAGCACATGCTGAACGAGTTGCGGGCGAGCTACGCCGATCTGCCCGCAGTGCTGAAATACCTCGATGCCGTGCAGCACGATATGGTCGAGCACGGCGACGAGTTTCGCAAGCAGGAGGAGCCGGCCAATCTCGCCGACATGGGTACGCGGCATAGCTTTCAGCGCTACCAGGTGAATGTGCTGGTGAGCAACGGCAAGCATGAAGGCGCGCCGATCATCAGCGAAGACAACCCGTCCTACAGCAACCTGGTGGGCCGGGTCGAACATATCTCCCAGCTCGGCGCGCTAGTAACCGATTTCACTCTGATCAAGCCCGGCGCCTTGCATCTGGCCAACGGTGGCTACCTGCTGCTGGATATCCACAAGGTGCTGATCCAGCCGTTTGCCTGGGAAGGCTTGAAGCGGGCCTTGCAGGCGCGGGCGATCCACATCGAATCGCTGGGGCAGATGTTCAGCCTGATCAGCACCGTCTCGCTCGAACCCGAACCGATCCCGCTTGATACCAAGATCGTCCTGTTCGGCAACCGGATGCTCTATTACCTGCTGCAGGAATACGACCCGGATTTCGGCGAACTCTTCAAGGTGGCGGCGGATTTCGAGGACCGGATCGAGCGCAGCCCGGAAACGCACCTGTTGTATGCGCGCCTGATCGCCACACTGGCGCGCAAGGAAAAGCTGGCGGCTTTCAATCGCCGCGCCGTGGCCCGGGTGATCGAATACAGCGCGCGCCTGGTGGGCGATGCCGAACGCCTGTCGACCCACATGCGCAGCGTGACCGATCTATTGCACGCCGCTGATTACTGGGCGCGCGAGGCCGGCCATGCGGTCGTGGATGTGGTTGACGTGCAGCAGGCCATCGATGCCCAGATCCACCGCCAGGACCGGCTGAAATCCAGGCTGCACGAGGAAATCCTGCGCAATACGTTGATGATCGATACCGCCGGCGCGGTGGTGGGCCAGATCAACGCGCTCTCGGTGATTGAACTGGGCAATTTTGCTTTCGCGTTGCCCACGCGGATCACGGCCACCACGCGGCTGGGCGACGGCGAACTCGTCAATATCGAGCGCGAGGTGAAGCTTTCCGGCGCGTTCCATTCCAAGGGCGTACTGATCCTCTCGGCCTTCCTCGCTGCACGCTACGCCCGGAACCAGCCGCTGGCGCTGGCGGCGAGCCTGGTGTTCGAGCAATCCTATTCGTTTGTCGATGGCGACAGCGCCTCGCTGGCCGAGCTGTGCGTGTTGCTCTCGAACCTCGCCGAGACGCCGATCCGGCAAGCGCTCGCGGTCACCGGCTCGGTCAATCAGTTCGGCCAGGTTCAGGCCATCGGCGCGGTGAACGAGAAGATCGAAGGCTTTTTCGACATTTGCACCGCGCGCGGGCTGACGGGCGAGCAGGGCGTGCTGATCCCTGCCGCCAATGTCAAACACCTGATGCTGCGCTGGGACGTGGTCGCCGCCGCCGATGCCGGCAAGTTCCGGATCTACGCGGTGGAAACCGTCGACCAGGCGCTGGCCCTGCTGACCGGCATCCCCGCCGGCGAGCTGGACGCCAATGGCGCCTACCCGGAAGACAGCGTGAACTACAAGGTGGCGGCACGCATCGTCGCGCTGGGCGAGATCAGGAAATCCTTTATGCGGCGGGCGGAGAAGAAGTCTTGATAACCTGCCCACGATCGCGCTTTTCGGCACCTGCCAAGGCCAGGGCATACTTCTCGTGATCACCGCCTAATCCGGTATGCCACAAAACAAAAATGCCGTTCACCTGTTAAATGAACGGCATTGGGATAGCGCACCCGGGTTAGATCAGCGCATCTTCCCTCATCCCCCTTGGGAATCCACCAGCTGCTGGCGCCGGTAGACGCCCTGGCGCTCCAGCATCCAGCCCGGATATTCGCGCGGCAAGGCGCTGACCTGGTCGAGTACGGCCAGTTCTTCGGCACTGAGCTTGATCGCTGTGGCGGCGAGGTTGTCGTCCAGTTGCGCCACGCGCTTGGCGCCGATGATCACGCTGGTCACCACCGGCTGGTGCAGCAGCCAGGCCAGCGCGATCTGCGCCACCGAAACGCCGCGCAGTTCGGCGATCATGCGCATCACGTCGACGCAATCGAAGGCGCGCTCCTTGTCGATCAGCGGGAAATCAAAGGTGATGCGGCGGCTGCCGGCTTCGGCCTGGCCGTCGCGCGTGTACTTGCCGCTGAGCAGCCCGCCCGCCAGCGGGCTCCACACCATCAGGCCGACCTTTTCGCTTTGCAGCATCGGCACCACCTCGCGCTCCAGATCGCGCCCGGCCAGCGTGTAGTAGGCTTGCAGCGATTCAAAGCGCGCCAGTCCCAGCCGCTCCGAAATGCCCAGCGCCTTCATGATCTGCCAGGCGGCCCAGTTCGATACGCCCAGGTAACGCACATGGCCCTGCTGCACCAGCGTATCGAGCGCGCGTAGCGCCTCTTCGATCGGCGTGGCCGGGTCGAAACCGTGGATCTGGTAGAGGTCGATATGGTCGAGTTGCAGGCGCTGCAGGCTGGCTTTCACCGCATCCATGATGTGAAAGCGCGACATGCCGCGTGAATTAGTGCTTTTGGTGCCGGCCTCGCCGAAAACCTTGGTCGCAACCACCACGTTCTCGCGCGGCACTTTCAGGTTCTTCAGTGCCTGGCCGGTGATGATTTCGGAGCGGCCATCCGAATAAACGTCGGCGGTATCGATGAAGTTGATGCCGGCATCGAGCGAGCGGCCGATCAGCGCTTCCGCCTCGCCCTGCTGCAGCTTGCCGATCTGCCCCCACATGCCTTCCTCGCCGCCAAAGGTCATGGTACCCAGGCACAGCTCGGAAACGAAAAGACCGGTATTGCCGAATTTCCTGTAACGCATGTCAAAAGCTCCTTGTAGAGATACCGCTGCAGTATAGAAGGCAAAATTGGCGGCCGTGGCGGCGGGTGTTGATAGCTTGTCGCGTCGTGAACTTGCGGAAATCGCCAGCGCCAGCAGGAAGCAGGTTGTCGGCTAAGCCCTACCATCGACGAGAAAAAGGTGTCGGCTTACATTGCGGCCAAAGTTTCGTTCTTCGGTCGCCGGACGTCCCGGAAGCTGACCGACCTTTATCGGCACCGTTAAATGATATTTTCTGATATGCCTGTTCCCGTCGTGTTCGCTAATCCCGGATAAATTCAAAAAAGCAAAGAGAACCACTCACCCCACACCGACACATGCTTCAAAGCCCAAAGCAAGCCGCTGAGCGTGAAGAAAGACGCGGTCGTGGTGACCAGCAACGCCGGAGCGCTGAAATCTTCTCCGCCGTAGGTCTGGGCCAGGATCGGATAGATGCTCATCATCGGCATGGCGGCGAGCAGCACGACGGCCATGCGCAGCGACGGATCCAGCGCCGGCAGGCCCAGCAGGGGCAGTGCGAACAGGGCGAGCAGCACGGCCAGCGGGTGGAACAACAGCTTGCCGGCCACGATCGGCGCCACGCGCGGCCCCATTCCCCGCATCGGCAGCCCGACCAGCGTGCCGCCAATCACGAACAGCGAAAGGGCGCTGCTGGCCGTTGCGAACAGGGTGACGCTGCGCGCCACAGGATCGGGCAGTTTCCCGTCCAGAACGGAGACCGTGAACCCGGCAAGCACGCCGATGATCAAGGGGTTGGTGACGAGCCGTTTCAGCGCCGGGCCGATCTGACGCTGCCACGACCCCGCGTCGCCGCGCCCGCGTTCGGCCAGTGCCAGCAGCAGAGGCAGAATGACGATGTTTTCCACGATCATGTTAAGCGCCAGCGCCACGCCGGCAACGGGTGCCAGCGTCAGCAGCAGGATCGGGTAGCCGACAAAGCCGCTGTTCGGGCAGGTCATGCCCATCACGTAAACGATGCTGGTGGTCGGATTCAAACCGGCGAAGCGCCGGCACCAGCAATAGCCCAGGCCGACCACGGCCAGCGTGCCCGCCAGGTAGGCCAGCAGATAGCTGCCATTGAGAATCTCGCCGATCTGGCGCTGAGCCAGTGCGTTGAACAGCAAGGCAGGTAGCGCGAGGTTGATCACGAACTTGCCGAACACGCGCATGTCCGCCTTGCTGAAGAGGCCAAAACGGGTTGCCAGGAAGCCGACCCCGATGGTGATGTAGATGGGACCGGTGATCGCCAAAATATCAAGCATGGGCAGTCCTTGCGCAGCGCGGCAGGGCGGTGAGTATCTGGGGCATGGATTGTTGTGAGCCCTTCCTGTTTAGCTTAAGAGCCTATCTCAGTAGGCGAGCGAGCCAAAGCAGGTGGCAGGAGGGCGGAGCACAGGAACCGGAATGTACATGTGAGTACATGAGGATTCCGAGCACCGCCTGACTGCCAGATGCGAAGGCGCAGCCGCCTAATGGGATAGGCTCTAAACCGTGATCACCTTGTCGGCCACGCCCTGCGCCTCGACTATCCGCAGCATGTTGCCGATCTCGCCCACTTCGACGCAATCCATCAAGCCGTAGTAGTCCAGGCAAGTGCGGCAGGCGATCAGCGGCACGCCGGTGGCGGCGAGTTCCCTCAATTCCGAAAGGCAGGGCGAGCCGGTGGCGACCAGCTTCACGCCGGCGGCATAGAACAGGATCGCCTGCGGGCGCTGGCCGAGTTCCAGCAGCGTGCGCAGGTAGTTGGTGGCGAGCTTGTAACGCAGCGCCTCGTCGGCGTGGCCCAGGCCATCGTGGTTGAAGACGATGGCGGTGCTGGCGAAATCGGTATTCATCCTGGCTCCCTTATTGCACGACGGAAACAATGGGCGCGCCGGTCTGCATCCGGCCGATCACGCTGGCAGCGGCAAAGCCTTGCGCGCGGAACAGCGCCAATACCTCGTCCACGCATTCCGGTGCAACGCTGGCGAGCAGCCCGCCGCTGGTCTGCGCATCGGCCATGATGCTGCGCTGCCAATCGGGTACGGATTCGGCAAAGGACACATCCGCGCCAAAGCTCGCCAGATTGCGCCCGATCGCGCCGGGGCCGATGCCTTGCTGGGCAAAACCGATGGCGGCAGGCAAGAGCGGCAGCTTGCCGGCTTCGATCGTCGCGCCCAGATTCGCACCGCGGCAGAGTTCGAGCAAGTGCCCGAGCAGGCCAAAGCCGGTGACATCGGTCAGCGCGTGCACGCCATCGAGAGCAGCCAGATCGGCGCCGACGGTGTTGAGCTGGGTGGTGGTGTCGATCAGCTGGCGGTAGCCCTCGGCGGCGAGCATGCCCTTTTTCATCGCGCTGCCCAGAATCCCCACGCCCAGCGGCTTGCCCAGGATCAGCACGTCGCCCGCTTGCGCGCTGCTGTTGCGCTTTACCTTGTCCGGATGCACCAGGCCGAGCGCCACCAGGCCATAGATCGGCTCCGGCGCGTCGATCGAATGGCCGCCGGCCAATGGAATCCCCGCTGCTGCGCAAACGCTTGCGCCGCCTTCCATGATTTTCTGGATCGCTTCCAGCGGCAGCGTATTGATCGGCATGCCGACTATCGCCAGCGCCAGGATCGGCTTGCCGCCCATTGCGTAGATGTCGGAGATCGCGTTGGTGGCAGCGATGCGGCCGAAGTCGAACGGGTCGTCGACGATGGGCATGAAGAAATCGGTGGTCGCGACCAGCGCCTGTTCGTCGTTCAGGCGGTAGACCGCTGCATCGTCGGCGGTTTCGGTGCCGACCAGCAGGTTGGGGAACAGCGCCGTCTGCGGCAGGGTCTTGAGCATGTCGGCCAGCATGGCCGGGGCGATCTTGCAGCCGCAGCCGCCGCCGTGGGAAAGCTGGGTCAGGCGAATGTTATCCATGGGGATGCCCTCGTTTACAATGCTGCCATTATCCGTTGTTTGGCGCCCCATGAAAAACCAGCTTGCCTCCCTGGCCGAAATCGGCCGCTTCGACTGTATCATCGACGTGCGCACGCCGCTGGAATTCGCCGAGGACCATATCCCCGGCGCGATCAATGCCCCGGTGCTCACCAACGAAGAGCGCGTGCTGGTCGGCACCATGTACAAGCAGGTGTCGCCGTTCGAGGCCACCAAGTTCGGTGCAGCGCTGGTCGCCAAGAATATCGCGCACCACCTGCAAACGATTTTTGCCGACAAGCCGATCAACTGGAAGCCTTTGATCTACTGCTGGCGCGGCGGCAAGCGCTCCGGTTCGATGACGGCCTGGTTCAACCTGATCGGCTGGAAGGCGCGCCAGCTCGAAGGCGGCTACAAGGCCTACCGCCATCAGGTGCTGGAGCAACTGGAAAGCCTGCCCGGCCGCTTCGATTACCGCGTGCTGGCCGGGATGACCGGCAGTGGCAAGACGCGCCTGCTGCGCGCCCTGGCCCAATGCGGCGCTCAAGTGCTCGATCTGGAAAAGCTGGCGCGCCATCGCGGCTCCCTGCTGGGTGCGTTGCCGGGCGAAACGCAGCCCAGCCAGAAAGGCTTCGACAGCCAACTAATACTGGCGCTGGCGCAGCTCGATCCGGCGCGGCCGGTGTTCGTCGAGGCGGAAAGCAAGAAGATCGGCCAGGTTCAGTTGCCGGCAGCCATGATGCGGGCACTGGCAGGTGCCGACTGCATCCGCGTGGAGGCCGGTCTGGAAGACCGCGTGGATTTTCTTTGCGACGACTATGCCGCACTGTTTGCCGAACCGGCGGCATTCAAGGATCTGCTTGTCCGCTTGCTGGAATTGCACGGGCGGCAGACCATTGTCCGCTGGCACGGCTTGATCGATGCAGGGGCCAAGGCCGAATTGTTCCGCGAGCTGATCGAACAACACTACGACCCGGCCTACCAGCGCAGCAGCCATGGCCTCTACCCCAAACTGCCGCAGGCGCTGCCGTTCGTCTTCCACCCCAATGCCGGCGATCTGGCGGCCGAGGCGGGCAGGCTGCTGGCGCTGCTTGCGATGCAAAAGGACTGAGTTCGACGCCTGGCGGGGCAGGCTCGAATAGTGGGCTGCAATGGTTTATAAAGGTTCTCTAGACCTTGCCGGAAGTCGGAGGCTGCATGCAACGCCCTGTTTTCCCAAGAACGCCCTTGCTGGCGGGCGGTGACCGCGAGCAAAAAAGGGCGGAAATCCTCCGTTATTTCCATGCGACCTTTGACCGCTACGAGCAATTGTTCGAGGTGCTGACCGGCGACGAGGCGTATTTCAAGAAGCCCATTTCGCTCCGCCACCCGCTGATTTTCTACCTCGGCCATACCGCCACTTTTTTCATCAACAAGCTGCTGCTGGCCGGTCTGATCGACCAGCGTATCAATCCCGCGTTTGAATCGATGTTCGCCATCGGTGTCGATGAAATGAGCTGGGACGATCTGGGCGATGCCCGTTATGACTGGCCCAGCGTCACCGCGGTCAAGGCCTATCGCCAGCTGGTGCGCACGACCGTCAACCAGCTGATCCGGACCCTGCCGTTGCAGCTGCCGATCGGCTGGGACCACCCGTGGTGGATCATCCTGATGGGCATCGAGCATGAGCGCATCCACCTGGAAACCTCGTCGGTGCTGATTCGCCAGCACCAATTGCAGTACGTGGCGCCACACCCGGCTTGGGAGCCCTGTCGAGCCACCGGCAGGGCACCGGCGAACGAGCTGATCTCCGTTCCTGCGACTGAAGTGCACATCGGCAGAGACCTCAACAACCCGGTGGTTTACGGTTGGGACAACGAATTTGGCCGGCACGCCGCCCACGTCGCGCCGTTTCAGGCCAGCCGCTATCTGGTCACCAATCAGGAATATCTGGCTTTCGTCGAGGCGGGTGGATATGCCGACGAAACGCTGTGGCAGGAAGAAGGCGCGGCCTGGAGAAAATTCACGCAAGCGGAATATCCGACTTTCTGGATCAAGGACGGCGCGCAGTGGCGCCTGCGCCTGATGCTGGAAGAAGTGCCGATGCCGTGGGATTGGCCGGTGGAAACGAATTATCACGAGGCCAAGGCGTTCTGCCAGTGGAAGGCGCGCGTGAGCGGCCAGCCGGTGCGCCTGCCGACCGAGGACGAGTGGCAAGCGCTCTGCCGATTTGCCGGCATGACCAGCCCTCTGGGTGAGGAGATCGTGCCCGCGAACATCCAGCTCGATCACTACGCCTCGTCCTGCCCGGTCACCGAATTCGCGCACGGACCGTTCTTCGATGTGATCGGCAACGTTTGGCAGTGGACCGAAACGCCGACCTATCCGTTCGATGGCTTCCGCACGCATCCGATCTACGACGATTTCACCGTGCCCACCTTCGACGAGCGACACAACCTGATCAAGGGCGGTTCGTGGATAGCCTGCGGCAACGAGGCCCTGACCGAATCGCGCTACGCCTTCCGCCGCCATTTCTTCCAGCATGCCGGGTTCCGCTACGTGGTCAGCGATGCGCCGGCCACCCTGCCAGCCTCGCGCTATGAAACGGACCAGCTGGTTTCCGAATATGCCGAATTTCACTACGGCGACGAGTATTTCGGCGTGCCCAACTTCCCGCGTGCGCTGGCCCAACTGGCCATCACCGCGATGGGCGACAAACCAGCGCGGAAGGCGCTGGATCTGGGCTGCGCCGCTGGCCGTGCTTGTTTCGAGCTGGCACGCCACTTTGAACGGGTGACCGGCATCGATTTTTCCACCCATTTCATCCGTCTGGGCGTGCAACTGGCCGAGCAGGGCCGGCTGCGCTATACGCTGGTCGAGGAGGGTGAACTCGTTGCCTTCAAGGAGCGCAGCCTGGCCGAGCTCGGCCTCGACCGGTTCGCTCAAAAGGTCGAGTTCTTCCAGGGCGACGCCTGCAATCTCAAACCGGTATTCAGCGGCTACGATCTGATCCTCGCCGCCAACCTGATCGACCGCCTGTACCGCCCGGCCAAGTTCCTCGAATCGGTGCACGAGCGGCTGAATCCCGGCGGCTTGCTGCTGATCGCCTCGCCCTACACCTGGTTACCTGAACACACCAAGCGCGAAGAATGGATCGGCGGCTTCAAGAAGGACGGCGAAAATTTCAGCACGCTCGACGGCCTGAAGGCGATCCTGGGCAAACGCTTCCGTCTGCTGGGCGAGCCGGTGGAAGTGCCCTTCGTGATTCGCGAAACCCGGCATAAATTCCAGCACACGCTGTCCGAAGTTACCGTGTGGGAACGTTTGTAAGCCCAGGAACTCAAAAGAAATAGTTCCTGGATTGGGCAGACGTGTCGAGGCTTGTTTTTCTGGCTGCTTTTAGCCGAAAACCTTGATGGTTCCCCAAGCTGACAGTCGGAATTTTCCCCTGCCGGTGTTAAACAAACCCTGAAAGCAGGAGGCTAAAATGAAAAACACTCTCGGTTTCCAACAACTCAAAGTGGTCGCGCTGGCGGTGAATGATCTGGTGCGGGCCGAGCGGTTCTACCGCGATACGCTTGGACTGGCGCCGGCCTTTGAAGGTGAACGGCAGATGGGTTTCACGCTGGGTAATGTCACCATCATGCTCAAGCCGGTCACGGATGGCTGGTATGCCCGGCCCAGCGCTGAGCTCAATCCGCGTCTTACCTTCGCAGTCGAGAATGCGCTGCAAACGGAAACAGCGCTGATGGCGCGTGGCGTGACGATCAGCGACCCGGTGCGAGTGTATCCGCCGGACAATTTTCACATCGGCGCCTTTCTTGATAGCGAAGGCAACAAGCTCTGGTTCTGCTCGGCAATCGCCAAATAGCGCTGCGAGTGGTTCTGCATGAAGCAAAAAGGCCGGCGAAACAACGCTGGCCTTTTGTTTTATGTTCAATGGACTGTAACGATCGTGCGTGCGATACCAATCAGCCCAACCAAGATCCAGAATGCGTTGAGCAGGGTATAGGCCGAGTCTTTTTTCAATGCCGAGCACCAGGTCAGCATCACGGCATCAATCGTGTTAACAACCCAGACCAACATGAAGGGGCTTTCTGCCCCCATCCAGCTCACCAAGGTAAAACTGAAAATCCGCATCAGAACCCCTGTCATCTCGATGTACTTGAGATTGGCCCAGACAAAGGTATTGGTCCACTTGATCAAAAGAAACTCCTTGGGTGCAGCATTCAAAGCACTGGAATATATAACGCTGCGCCCGCCGCTGTGAAATCCTGCACACGTCGGTTGATAAAAAAGGGGAGCCCGCAACGGGCTCCCCAGATTGATGGCTTGCAACGCAAGGTTTCCCCTCAGGGAGGGGACGGAAGGGGTGGGAATAAATCCAGAAGGCTGCCGAACCACCAATTAAGCCAAATAGCCACGGCTTTGCCGGGGCTTAAAACCTCAGGCCGACCACTTTGTTAGCAGCCTGAAATCAGGCGGCCAGGACCGATTTCAGGTAGGCAGCGATTTCGGCATCCTGGCAGTTCGCGAAGAACAGTTCCTGGAATTTCTCGCCGCTGATCGCATCCTTGAGGAACTGCTGGTCGATGTTCTTGAGGATGGTGAGCATGTCGGTGTGGGTAACCTTCTTCACCTGGCTGAGGATGCCGCGGTTGCGCTTCATGATCTCGGCGCGCTCACGCGGATAGCCCAGACCGCGCTCGCCTTCGAACAGGTTCTTGTAGACATACTGCAGATTCAGATCCGCGCCCCAACCGAAGCCTTTGGCGTAGGGCATGGAAATCGCATTGCCATCGTTGATCTGGCCGAACATGTAGGCATCCGACGGATCGATTACCAGCCCGCACTGCACGTTCGGGAAGGAATTCGCAGCCAGCATGGCGCCCACGCCGGTGCCGCAGCCGGTGATGACGAAATCAGCCGCCTTGGTGTTGAGCAGAATCGCGGTCAACAGGCCGGCTTGCACATAGGTGAGCTGCGCCTTGTCGTCGGCACTGTACATGCCGTAGTTGAAAACGGTGTGGCCCATCGGCTCGACCACGCTCTTCAGCGTCTTGCTGATGATTTCGTTCTTGGCGGCCTGGCTGTTTTCGTTGATCAGAGCAATCTTCATTACATTTCCCTCTTTTGATACCGGTAACTAGACATGAGAGTCGCATTCTACCGATCATGGGGGTGCATGTGTACAAAGGTTGAAACTGAGTTTTTAGGTGATTCCGCCGACGACGGAAGATGTTGCATTGATCGGTTGAATCCGCAGCCGAAACAGGGTTAATTCTTCCTGCTCTGTGGTGAAAGGCTGCGGTTGAGCTTCGGGATCTTCATGGCCGTCGTCAGTACTCGTATGGATCAGCCGCAACGCGGTGTCCCGAAAAAGAGATTTCCGTTGGCCGTAATCCGGGTCGCCGTAGGCGATGTGAATACCTGATCCGCAACAATGCGTCGGGCTTCTCACCGCCGGCGCAGTTCGCTGCGCTCAGCGCGCCCTGCAAATTATGCCGTACGCGGTCAGCCCTTTCAGGGTTTCGCATTCAATTCGGCAAGGTGGCGGCGGAACATCGGGGCAAGCAGCAGCAAGGTGAACAGCAGCCAAAGCGGCAGCACTTCAATGGCGCTGGCGAAGGCTTGTTCGGAAGATCTCTCGCCGTTCAGGGAGCGCAAGGCGAGGGCAAACATCAAGCTGACAAAGCCGTAGCCAAGATTGAAGACCAGCCCCTTGAACGAGAGAACGGTGGCGCGTTGCGCCGAGTGGGCATGGGTGTTCAAGGTGTTTGAAACGATATAGCCCAGCGCGGTCATGGCCGCGGCAAGCGGAATGGCGAACAGCACGCCCCATAGCGGAATCTTGAGCGCAACGCCCGCAAGCCCCGCCAGCGTCAACGCTGTGAGAATCATGAAATTACGCAGCAATGAGCTGGATCGGACCAAGCGTCTGGCCAGCGGTGCGACCAGCATCCCCAGCCCGGCCATGGTGGCGCCGATAAAGCCGAAGCTGGCCTCGGGCAGATCGATCAGGCGGTAGAACGCGCTGCCGAAAGTCAGGAATAAGCGAATCACGCTATCGATCAGCACGCCCCCGATGATGACAAAGAGCGCGACGGGCGTTCGCAGGATCCAGGTGCCTGCATCCACGATATCCTGCCAGTCGTTTGCAGCGTGTTGATTCGGCCGGGGAAGTGCGCTCATCGCGGCCGGCTCGCGCATTCCAACTGCCAGCCACAGCACGATTGCCGCGCTGACCAGATTCAAGGCAATCGGAAACCGCAGCGCAGTGCCCTGATCGATACGCAGGCCGCTGCCAAGAAACGCCATGAGGCTATTCATCAAATGCGGGTCATACACGGCGGCGCCAATCAGCATGGCCAAACACAGGCCCAATGACTGCCAGTGCATGACATCGGCCATCACGTCCGGCCACTCGTGGCTGCGGGATTCCGCCGCGAGTGAATCGTAGGCCAGCGATTCGTCCGCGCCGCTTGCCAGCGCTTCCGCCAGTCCGCTGAGTATCCGGTTCGCCAGGCAGAACAGCAGCAGGGTCAGCCCGCCGTTGCGCGGCGCCGCGAGGAGCAACGACATCTCGAGCACCATGCAGGCCGCCGAGGCAATGATCAGGGGGCGTCGTCCGATACGGTCTGCAAGCGCGCCTGCGGGCACTTCAGCCACGACGATGACAATGGCCCATACAAAATTGAGCAGCGTGTATTGCGTGGCCGAAAGCCCCAGGTCGAGGAAGAGCACCGCCAATACCGGGTAGTAGAAGCGGGAATTGAACAATACGCGAAAGCCAATGAAGCGCTTTCGATTGGAGTCGGCGAGACCTGGAAAGGGCGGAACATTCACGGTGCTTGGCCTTTCTGTCGACGGGAGTCTAGGCGATTCTCGCTATGCTGTTTCCACTTCCGGCCGAAATCCGCTCTATTCGGTGGTGAACGGCTGCGGTTGCGCTTCAGGGTCTTCATGGCTGGCGCGCTCATATTCGGCGATCACCTGGGCGCCGAGCAACAGCAGCGTTGCGCCAATTTCCAGGCTCAGCAAGACTGCAATGGCCGTCGTAAGCGATCCGTAGACGGTGCCGATCAGTGACAGGGTGGAGAAGTACCACAAGAGCGCATGACGCGAGAGTTCCCACAGCAATGCCGCAGTCACTGCGCCGAGCATGGCATGTTGCAGCGATAGCCGGCCCACGGGCATCACGAGGTAGACGGAGGTAAGCACGAAGATTTCGCCGGCGAGGCCGAGCAAATAGAGCAGCACGCCAGACACGCCGCCGAGCGACCAACTGCGCCCGAATATTTCCAATTGTTCGTGGCCGATCGCTTGCAAAATGCCCGCCACCAGCGTCATGAGCAGCAGCCCGACCCCAAGGAACAGGATGTAGCCATACGGGATGAGCGCCGAGATGATGAAGTGGCGCCGCTTGATCGCCACCCGGTGGTAGAAGATCACCGACATCGCGTTCTCAAGCACGGTGAAGGCCAGCGAGCTGAAAAACAGCATGGAAACCAGCAACACCCAGCCGAGGACTTCACGGTGCGCCATGAAGTTCGCCAATTCCGCCACGATTGCACCGGATTGCCCCGGTGCCAGCAATTCGAGGTATCGGCCCAGGGTTACCAGTAACTCGTTCTGGTCGATAACATGCGAGAGCGCGATCACGGCGAGGATGAGCAAGGGCACGACCGACAGCAGCGCGTAGTACGCAATCGCGCCCGCCATCAACAGGCCCTGATTGGCGCGAAATCCCCTCAGCGTCCGAACGGCGAAAGCCCACGGGTGCTTGAGGACATGTCCGGCATGAGGGCCAATGAGTTGCATGGATGTATGGGCGCGAAGCCCCCGCACGATGGTTGAAACACAATACCAGTCTACACCGATGCCTGATCGGCAGTGTTACGGGGAAGTGCAGTGAGCTGGGGTGTCAATACGACTGTTCACAATGATGTTTGTTCACGCCTTGTGAACGATCAAAAATGCTGAATGCTACGAGATGGGGCCGGATAGAGCACCATGGCGGTGATATGGAAACTGCAAAACGAGCTGGAACTGGATACTTGATTCCCGAAGATGCAACGAACAGCAAATGCAATAAAGCTGCGTCGGCATTGGGTCGTCACTTTGACGATGGCGGAAAAAACAAAGGGTTACGTCGTTAAACGTAACCCTTTGTTTTATATGTTGGTGCCCGGGGTCGGACTCGAACCGACACGCCTTTCAGCGGGGGATTTTGAATCCCCTGCGTCTACCGATTTCGCCACCCGGGCAGAGGGGCGGATTATCCACCAGTGTGCGGCTTCAGGCAAGGGGCAGTTGCGTTATCCGCTAAATTTAAGTGGACGGGTCCCGGGGTCGGACTCGAACCAATGCTGGTTTTTATCAGGCGTTGTTGGCGTTTTTAAGTGCCAGTGCCCGTTCGTACAGCGGGTTGCGCGCGGCGCCGGTGATGCTCTGGGCGAGCGCCACGGCTTGTTTCAAGGGCAGTTCGGCAACCAGCGGGGCGAGTACGTGGTCGTATTCGGAACCTTCCTGGGCTTCTGCGGGCGGGGCGGCATCGATCACCAGCACGATCTCGCCGCGTTGCTGGTTGCTGTCCGACTTGACCCATTCGGCAAGCTGGCCCAGCGGCAGGCGGCGGATGGTCTCAAAGGTTTTGGTGAGTTCGCGGGCAAGTACGGCCTGGCGGTCGCTGCCGAAGATTTTGACCATGTCGTCCAGGCAATCCACGATGCGGTGCGGCGCTTCGTAAAAGACGCTCACCCATTCGGCATCCTTGAGGCTGGTCAGCGTATCGCAGCGTTGCTTGGTCTTGGGCGGCAGGAAGCCGTAAAACAGCGTGTGCGGCGCGGTGAAGCCGGCGGCGCTGAGCGCGGTGGCCAGGGCCGAGGCGCCCGCGACCGGAATGACCGGAATGCCGGCGGCGTGGGCGCTGGCGGCCAGCACCGCACCGGGGTCGGAGATGGCAGGGGTGCCGGCATCGGAAACCTGGGCAATCGCTTCGCCCGCTTGCAGACGGGCGACGAGTTTTTCCGCCATGCCGCGCTCGTTGTGTTCGCGCAGGCTGATCATGGGGGTGCTGATGCCAAAGTGTTTCAGCAGCTGCCCGGTAACGCGCGTATCTTCGGCGGCGATCAAGTCGACTTGTCCGAGCACGTCGATGGCGCGCGGGGTCATGTCATTGAGGTTACCGATTGGAGTGGCCACCACATATAATGTGGACTTCCGGATCGGATGGGGCTCGTGATGCACGCTGGTGTTCTCCTGGGTAACAGTCGCTGTTGGGGCAAGCTCTTGCGAAAGCTCGGTATCGCCGCCGTACTATACGGGGCGTGCCTGGCCTGCGCCAGTGCCGTTGCGGCTGCGCCGGCGGAGGGATTCGTGGCGGTGCTCCTGCCGGGCAAGAGCAAAAGCAAGGCTTTCAAGCTGGCAGCCGATACCGTGAAGAGCGGGATTGTGGCTGCGGCCAAGGTGCATGGCGATGCCAAGACTTATCCGCTGCGGGTGTTCGATGTCGGCGATGCCGAGGAAGAAACGCTGGCCGCATTCACGCAGGCGCAAGGCCAGGGGGCCGTCGCCGTGATCGGCCCGCTGACGCGCAGTGCGACCAATTACCTGGCCGATGCGGCGGATATTGCCATCCCCGTGCTGGCCCTGAATACCTTCGATGAGGCCACGTTTCGTCGCAACAATCTCTACAGCTTCGGCTTGCCGATCGAGGCCGAGGTGGAGCAGGTGGTGCGCTTGATGCGCAGCCAGAATGTAAGCGCCCCGGTGGTTTTGAAAACCGATGGCCCGCTTTCGCTGCGGATGCGCCGGGCTTTTGTCGATGCCTGGCATGCGGAAACCGGGCAGGAGCCACCGGTGCTGGAAATTAATGATGCACGCAATCAGGCGGCTGAGCTTCAGGTCCGATTGAAAGATGCGGATGCGGTTTTTTTTGCGGCCGATGGGCGTTATGCCAGCCGGATTCGCCCCTACGTGCCGGCCCATTGTCTGCTGTATGGCACGTCCCAGCTCGTGACCGGGCGGGTTGTGCCGGTTGATTTGTCCGGAGTGCGTTATGTGGATATGCCGTGGCTGGCGAATCCGGATGCGCCGGAATATGCCGCCTATGCGCGGCAACGCGTGGTTTCGAACGATGAGGAACGTTTGTTTGCGGTGGGTGTCGATGCCTGGTGGCTGGCGCAGTTGCTGGCCAAGGGCGAACCATTCGCTGCGGTGGATGGCTTGACCGGCTGGCTGGAACTGGGCGCGGATGGCGTGATCATCCGTGAGCTGACCCCTGTGGTCGCCGCCACACGTGGCGCGCTGCCGCCAGCAGATAATGTCGAAGCCTCGCAGCCCGCGGGAGCGGCGCAGTGAATTTACGCGGCGCACAGGCCGAAGCCGCCGCGGCGCAATTCCTGCAGCGGCAGGGGCTGCGCATCGTGGCGCGCAACTGGTCTTGCCGGCTGGGCGAGCTGGATCTGGTTGCCCGCGATGGCGAAACGCTGGTCTTTGTTGAAGTGCGCCAGCGTGCTTCGGTCGGCTTTGGCGGTGCGGCGGCGAGTATCGGAGCGGCAAAACGCGCTAAACTCACTGCCGCTGCTCAGGCCTATCTGCAAACCCTGCCGGTGATTCCGCCTTGTCGTTTCGATGCGATCTGCATCGACGGGGGGCGGACCGAGTGGTTAAAAAATTGTATTGATGCGTCCTGGTGACGCGGGAAGGAAAAGAATGGATTTGACCCAACGCATGCAGCAGCATTTTGCCGAAAGCATTTCTGCCAAACAGATCGCGATGGAAACGCTGTCCCCCTTGATGTCGCAGGCCGCCGAAAAAATGGTGCAGACGCTGGTGACCGACGGCAAGCTGCTGATCTGCGGCAATGGCGGTTCGGCGGCCGACGCCCAGCACTTCGCGGCAGAGATGGTCGGCCGTTTCGAGCGCGAACGCCCTGGCCTCGGCGCGATTGCGCTGACCACGGATACATCGGCCATCACCGCGATCTCGAACGACTACGATTACGACCTGATCTTTTCCAAGCAGGTCCATGCTCTGGGGCGCGCCGGCGATCTGCTGGTGGCCATCTCGACCTCGGGCAATTCGGACAACGTCATCGCCGCGATTCATGCGGCGCACGATCGCGGCATGAACGTGATTGCCCTGACCGGGCGGGATGGCGGCAAGATCGGTGAACTGTTGGCCGGAGACGATGTCCATCTTTGCGTGCCGGTGCAGCGTACCTGCCGGGTGCAGGAAGTTCACATCACCATCATCCACGCCTTGTGCGATGCCGTTGATTTCATGCTGCTGGGAGGGGAATGACATGAAGAAACTGATTGCGGCGCTGGTGGCTGCCTCGTGTCTGTCGGCCTGCGTGCCGCTGGTGTTCGTCGGCGGTGCCGCCGTGGGGCTGTGGGTGGGTTCCGATCCGCGCCGGCCCGAGGTGATCAAGGCAGATTTCGATCTGGATGCCCAGCTCGAAGCCAAGATCATCGATACCTACAAAGAGCGCGCCCACGTCAATGTCAGCGTGTTCAACGACGTGGTGCTGCTGACCGGCGAGGTTCCCGATGAAGCGGCCAAGCAGCAAGTCGAGCAGTTCGCCGGGCAGATGAAGCATAAGCCGCGCAAGGTTTATAACGAGGTGGTCGTCGCGCTGCCGTCGTCCGGCATGAACCGGCTCAACGACAGCCAGATCGGTGCCCGTGTCAAGACGGCAGTATTGGCCGAAGCGGGGGATACTTCCGCAGTTCATATCATGGTGGTGACCGAGCGCCAGGTGGTTTATCTGATGGGCGTTTCCAAACCGGACATCATCGAGCGTGCTGCGCGCGCAGCCAGCCGGGTGAGCGGCGTGAAGCAAGTGGTCAAGCTGGTGGAAATCGAACCGGACGGTCCGGCGGACGCAGCGAAATAAAGCAAAGGGGGCAACGCCCCCTTTGTTATTTCCGCCTTTTTATTTCAGATTCAGGTCTTTCATTACCAGTTGCATCAGTAGTGGCTGGGCCGCGGCGGTGGGGTGCAGCCCGTCGGCCTGGAAAAGGTGGGTCTGGTTGATGATCGGGGCGAGCAGGAAAGGCGTGAAGCCGGTGCGGTATTCGTGGGCCAGCTTTTCATACACGGCCGCGAACTTCCCGGTGTAATCGGCGCCATAGTTGCTGGGGATGCGCAGGCCGATCAGGTGTACGCTGGCACCGCTGGCCTGGATCAGCCGGATCATTCGGGCGAGGTTTTTTTCCATGTCGGCAATGGGCAGGCCGCGCAGGCCGTCGTTGGCACCCAGTTCCAGAATGACTTTGCGCGGCTTGTGCGCCTTGAGCGCGGCCGGCAGGCGGGTCACGCCGCCGGTGGTGGTTTCGCCGGAAACGCTGGCGTTGACCACGCGCCAGGGCTGCTTGCTGCGGGCCAGCTCGTCCTGAAGCAGCGTAGGCCAGCCGGCGTTGGCAGGCAGGCCGTAACCGGCCGAGAGGCTGTCGCCGAAAATCAGCAGCACGGAGGTTTCCCGGGCTTGGGCGCACGGAAGCCATGCCATGAAAAACAACACCAACCAGAGACTGCGTAGCATGCCTGAATCCTTATCTTCGCTTGTGATGGCCCAGCGCCTGGGTAAGACCGTTTCCACCGAGTACCATTCCCTCGACATTCTGCACGAAATTTCGTTCGACTTGCCTGCGGGCGCAACGCTGGCCGTGGTCGGCGCGTCCGGGTCGGGCAAATCCACCTTGCTGGCGCTGCTGGCCGGGCTGGATACACCTTCGCGCGGCGATGTGCATTTGGCCGGGCAGGCGCTGGGGGCGCTGGACGAGGATGGCCGGGCCCAGTTGCGCGCCGATCTGACCGGTTTCGTGTTCCAGTCGTTCCAGTTGCTGCCTGATCTTACCGCGCTGGAAAACGTAATGTTGCCGCTGGAACTGATTCCGCGCCCCGGCCGGAGCCGCAGTGCAATGTTGCAAAAAGCGCGAGACTGGCTTGAACGCGTCGGCTTGGGCGACCGGCTGGAGCATACGCCGCGCCAGCTTTCCGGCGGCGAACAGCAACGCGTGGCGCTGGCACGGGCGTTTGCCCCGGGGCCGCAAATCCTGTTTGCCGACGAGCCCACCGGCAGCCTGGATTCGGCCACCGGCGAGCGCGTGGCCAACCTGCTGTTCGAGCTGAACCGCGCCACCGGCACCACGCTGATCCTGGTCACCCACGATGAAAAACTGGCTGCGCGCTGCGACTGGCGCCTGCGCCTGGAAGCCGGGCGCCTGAGCGAGTTCGTGCGGGTGGTGGCGTGATGCGGCTGCTCTGGCGCTTGTTCCGTCGGGATTGGCATGCGCGTGCCTGGCGCACCTTGCTGTACGCGGTGACCATTGCCATTGCCGCGCTGACTGCGGTGGGGCTGCTGGCGAGCCGCATGGAACGTCTGCTGGCCTTCGAAGCCAACAGCCTGCTCGCCGCCGACGCGGTGATCGTTGCCGATCACCCGGTGCCGGAAGCGTTTGCGCGCATGGCCGCCACACGTGGTTTGCAGCAGGCCGCGCTGACTACGTTCCCCAGCATGGCGCGCAAGGGCGAGAGCGCCGCGCTGGCTTCGGTCAAGGCCGCGACGCCGGCTTACCCGCTGCGCGGGCAGTTGAAGATTGCGCCGCAGGGCCAGGTCGGCGCGGTTCCGCAACCGGGCGAGATGGTGGTGGACGCTCGCCTCGCCGCGTTGCTCGATGCGCAGTCCGGCGATGCGGTGCAGGTGGGTAACCTCAACCTGAAACTGGCCGCGATCCTTGAGCGCGAGCCCGATGGCGCGCTCGATTTTTCCGGCACGCAGCCGCGCCTGTTGATCAACGCCGCTGATTTGCCGGCGAGCGGCTTGCTCGGATTCGGCAGTAGGGCGCGTTACCGCCTGCTGGTGGCGGGTACGCCGGCGCAGATTTCGGCGTGGATTGCCGAAGTGAAACCGAAGCTCGGGCGCGGCGAGCGGCTGGAAGATGCACGCGAGGCACGTCCCGAGATCAAGGCCGCGCTGGAGCGCGCCGAGCGCTTCCTGCGCCTGTCCGCACTGGTGGCCGGCAGCCTTGCGGCGGTGGCGATGCTGCTCGCGGCAAGGCGCTATGCCACGCGCCGCTTTGATGAAGTGGCCATCCTGCGCGCACTGGGGGCCACGCGCAAACGCATCGCCGGTTTGCTGTTCGGCCAGTTGTTGCTGCTGATTGCGCTGGCCAGCGTGCTGGGCGGTCTGCTCGGTTGGGGTGCGGAAGCGGCACTGATCACGCTGGTGCGCGACCGACTGCCGGCCAATGTGCCGCTGCCGGACTGGCGCGCCTGGCTATTGGCGGCGACCCTGGGTAGCGCACTGCTGCTGGGCGGCGCCGGGCCGATGCTGCATGCCTTGTCGCGAACCCCGCCGCTGCGGGTATTGCGGCGCGAGCTGACGCCGCCGGCTTCGGTCTGGCTGCTCTGGTGCACGCTGGCGCTGGCCACCGCCGGGCTGCTGTGGTTGCTGGCTGGTGAAGTGAAGCTGGCATTGATTGCCGGCGGTGGCATGCTAGGCGCTTTGCTGCTGGCCGGTGGGGCTGGATTGCTGATCCTGCTGGGCGTTCGTCGCTTTGCTCCGGGGGGCACGGCCGGGCTGGCGGCGCGGCAGGTGCTGCGCCGCAAGGCCTTGGCTTTTGCCCAGCTCGGTGCCTTGGCGGCAGGCTTGCTGGGCGTGTGGCTGCTGACCGTGGTTGAGAGCGATTTGCTCAGTGCCTGGAAGAGCCGGATGAGCGGCGATGTCCCCAATCATTTCGCGATCAATATCCAGCCCGATCAACAGGAAAAACTCGCCGCGCTGTTTGCCGGGCAAGGGTTGGCCCGCCCCGTGCTGCAGCCGATGATCCGCGGCCGCTGGATGTTGCATAACGGCCAGCCGGTCGATCCGGCACGCTACCCGGACGACCGGGCCCGACGCCTAGCCGAGCGCGAGTTCAACTTGTCCTGGGGCGATGCGCTGCGCAAGGACAACCGGCTGGTTGCAGGTTCGCCGCTGGATGAAAGCAAACCCGGCCTTTCGGTCGAGGACGGAATCGCCAAGACGCTGGGCATCCGCCTGGGCGATCGACTGGCCTTCGATGTGGCCGGCACCCGGGTGGAAGCGCCGGTGGTGAACCTGCGGGCGGTCGAGTGGGATTCGTTCCGGGTGAATTTCTTCGTGACCGCCAGCCGCGCGCTGCTGGCCGATCAGCCGGCCAGCCTGATCACCAGTTTCAACCTGCCGCCGCAAAACCGGGGGCTGGTGCCGCAGCTCGTGCGCACCTTGCCCAATGTCACGGTGATCGATGTCGGGCAGATTCTGGGCGAGGTGCAGCGCGTGCTGGATCTGGCCAGCGCCGCCTTGCGGCTGGTGTTTTTCTTCTGCATTGCCGCCGGCATTGCCGTGCTGTGGGCGGCACTCGATGCCACCGAATCGGAGCGCACGCGCGAGGCCGCGGTGATGCGCGCTCTGGGCGCCTCGGCCCGCCGCCTGCGCCGGGTCTGGCTGGCGGAAAGCCTGCTGCTCGGTGGCGTGGCGGGTGGTGTGGCGGGTGTCATGGCGAGCCTGACCGGCTGGCTGGTCGGGCGCGAAGTACTGCAGCTCGCAATCGCCTTTAATCTGTGGCTGCCACTGCTAAGCTGCATTATTGGCGCCCTGGTTTCCGCCGTGGCCGCCTTGCGCCGGCTATCGCGGCTGGCGCATACGCCGCCGGTGGATTTGTTGCGGGATGAGGGCTAGGTTCTGTTGATCTGGTTGGATCAAATTCAAGCAGGAGCTGCGAACATGACAACCCCTTCGATCGTGGTGTTTGGCGGCAGTGGTTTTATCGGGCGCAGCCTGGCTGTGCAACTGACGCAGATCGGGGCCAGGGTATTGATCCCGACGCGGCGTCTAGGCTCGGTCAAGCCCGCGTTGCGCGCCTTGCCCGGAATCGAATGCCGGGGCGCGGATGTTCATGATCCGGCTGAGCTGGCCCAGTTGGTGGCCGGCAGGGATGTCGTGATCAATCTGGTGGGTATCCTGCAGGGCAGCCCGGCCGATTTTCAGCATGCCCATGTCGAACTGACCCGGAAAATCATCGCCGCTTGCCAACAGGCCGGCATTCGGCGCTACCTGCACATGAGCGCGCTCGGCGCCGATTTGGCCGGCCCTTCTCATTACCAGCGCAGCAAGGCCGCTGCGGAATCCCTGGTGCGCGATTCGCAACTCGACTGGACGATCTATCGGCCCTCAGTCGTTTTCGGTGCCGAAGATCAATTCCTGAACCTGTTTGCCCGCATGTTGCGCTTTTTGCCGATGCTGCCGCTGGCGCGGGCGCAGACCCGCTTCCAGCCAGTGTGGGTTGACGATGTGGCACGAGCCTACGTGGCGGGCGTGCAACGATCCGATCTGATCGGCCAGACGCTGTCGTTGGTCGGGCCCAAGGTGTATACGCTGGCCGAACTGGTGCGCCTAGCGGGCAAGTATGCCGGGGTTGCGCGCCCGGTGATTCCCTTGCCGGATTGGGCGGCGCGCCTGCAGGCTTCCATGATGAGTGTTCTGCCGCATCCGCCGATGACGCACGACAACATGGATTCGCTCACCGTGGATAATGTCGATCCGGCCGGCTTCCCGGCGCTGCTGGGTTGGGAACCGACGGCGCTGGAAAATATTGCGCCAGGGTATCTGCGCTAAGCATCAACAGAGCCTGACGGTCGCGCGCAACGCGCGGCCGGATGTTCCGTCATGGCATATGCTGAATTATCAAGGCTATTGCCGCGGAGCCGGTCCGTGAATCCCTCGTTCAAAGAAGAGCAGATCATCGCCGAGTGGGCCAAGCGCCATGCGCAGTATGAGCGGCGCTGCGGTGTTTTTCTGGCGATCGAGGATTACGCCCCGTTCGCGCTGGCATTCATGCTGATCTTTGGCGCGGTTTTCGAATCCGGCCTGGCCTGGTTGGTCTTTTACGGACTGGGTTTGTTCTACTGGTTCAGTTCAAGATACTGCATCCGCCAGGCGCGGCAATGGGCAACCTGCCCTTGCTGCGGGAAAGTGCCTTTTCTGGATGATGACGGGCGCATCGTCGCCGACTCCGATCCCGAGTTTTGCCACCATTGCCAAGTCCGCTTGAATCCGCCGGGTTTGGCCAAGTAAGTAATTGATAAATTGAACATGACGGCAAGTTGATGAAAAGGGCGCAATCCTTCTGGATCACACCCTTTTTCAACTTGCCGAGGCAGGAGTTTTGCTGATTACAGTGTATTTACCGCGTTCAGTTCCTTGAATGCCTGTTCCAGACGGGCAATCATGGATTCCTGACCCTTGCGCAGCCACATGCGCGGATCGTAGTACTTCTTGTTCGGGCTGTCCGGGCCTTCCGGGTTGCCCAGTTGGCCTTGCAGGTAGCCTTCGTTTTTCTTGTAGTAGTTCAGTACACCTTCCCAGGTGGCCCATTGCGTGTCGGTGTCGATGTTCATCTTGATTACGCCGTAAGAAACGGATTCTTCGATCTCGGCAGCCGTGGAGCCCGAACCGCCGTGGAACACGAAGTTCAGGGTGTTGGCCGGCACGCCGAATTTTTCGGATACGTACTTCTGGGAGTTGTCCAGGATCTTCGGGGTCAACTTCACGTTGCCGGGCTTGTACACGCCGTGCACGTTGCCGAAGGATGCGGCGATCGTGAAGCGCGGGCTGACCTTTGAGAGGTGCTCGTAAGCGTAGGCCACGTCTTCCGGCTGGGTGTACAGCGCGGATTGGCCTGTGCCGGTGTTGTCTACGCCGTCTTCTTCACCGCCGGTGCAGCCCAGTTCGAGTTCCAGAGTCATGCCCATCTTGGACATGCGCTGCAGATACTTGCAGCAGATCTCGATGTTTTCTTCCAGGGGTTCTTCGGAGAGATCCAGCATGTGCGAGGAAAACAGCGGCTTGCCGGTTTCGGCAAAGTTTTTTTCGCCTGCGTCCAGCAGGCCGTCGATCCAGGGGAGCAATTTCTTGGCGGCGTGATCGGTGTGCAGGATGACGGGTACGCCGTAGGCTTCGGCCACGGCGTGAACATGCTTGGCGCCGGAAACCGCGCCGATGATGGCGGCTTGCTGGCCTTCGAGTTTCAGACCCTTGCCGGCGAAGAATTGCGCACCGCCGTTGGAGAACTGGATGACAACGGCAGACTTGGCCTTGGCAGCGGCTTCGATCACGGCGTTGACGGAGTCGGTACCGATGACGTTCACTGCCGGTAGCGCAAACTTGTTGGCCTTGGCGATTTCAAAAATCTTCTGAACATCGTCGCCGGTGACGACACCAGGTTTCACAGCATCAAAAATCTTGGTCATTTCTTGCTCCTGTTTTGATGAATCGGCACTGGTTCAAGGTGCCGGTGAGGACAACATTGCCTTTTCGCCAACCTGTCGGACTTAAGCCGTCTGCAGGGAAAACCCAAAAATTTGTGCTATCTACGCCAAAAAAATCGCCAAAGAAATCCTCTTCACGCCGTTGTCAGCATCCGGCTTGAGCCGCGTTTGATCAGTGTTCCGGCGAGTTCGATTACCCGCACCGGCCGCTCCGGGCTTTCTCGCCGCTGCAACAGCAATTCCATCGCCGTGCGCCCGATTTCATAAGTGGGCTGGGCGATGACGGTCAAGCCCGGTTCCACCAGCGCCGTCCACGGATCATCGTCGAAGCCGACCAGGGCCACATCCTCCGGAATGGAGAGTCCTGCCGCGCGAACGGCCTGCAACGCACCCAGCAGGAACAGGCCGTTGCTGACCAGCAGCGCTTCGGGCCGGTTGGGGCTGGCCAGCCAGCGTTCGATTTCCTGCTGGGCGGCGGCCACCGTCGGGGCGAGCAATTGGCTGCTGCCCGTCAGCCCGTACTGCTGCAAGGCTTGATGGAAGCCTTCGCGCCGGGCCAGACCCGTGCCGCTGGCCGAGCCGAAGATGCCGCCAATATGACGATAACCCTGTGCGACCAGGTGATCGACCAAGGCACGGGCGGCCGCCCGGTTGTCCAGCACCACGGCATCCACAGCGCCCACCGCGACCGGGCGATCGATCATCACCACGGGGAAAGGGTAGGCCGTGGCATCGAACTGGCGCGCGGTGCCCAGCGTGGGGGAGAAGATCACGCCGCAGACGTTTTCGTCTTCCATCAGGCCCAGGTACAGCGCTTCCTTCTTGGGGTCTTCGTCCGAATTGCACAGCATCACGCGCATACCTTGCTGGTAGGCCATGTCTTCGACCGCGCGGCTGATATTGGTGAAGAACGGGTTGCGTACGTCCGACACGATCAGGCCTATAGTTTCTGTACGGCTTGAGCGCAGTCGGCGTGCTGCGAGGTTGGGCCGGTAGCCGAGCGCGGCCACGGTTTCGAGCACCTTGTCGCGCAGCTCCTTGCGCACCGGTCCGCTGCCGGAAAGTACCCGCGAAACCGTTGCGGTCGAAACGCCGGCAGCGAGTGCAACATCCTTGATCCGAGCCATTTTTCTCTCCGGATTTGAAAACGTTTACATGTATTTGTTACTGATAAATCGTACATGTCAGCGCTAAATATACCCCAATGACTTGGCTTTACACCATAAAGCTGCAGTTTTTCTATGGGAACTTGCCGATTAGCGGTAATTTTCATTCAACTGTTGACACGTAAAATGTAAACGATTACAAATAAAGTAGTCGGCATACAGGAGTTACAAAATGAGTTCGTCCCTGCACCCCATCATTCAGCTTGCTGCTTCTCCTGCCAACAAGGAGGCGGCTATCCGTCAGGCCAGTCGGCTGTTGCTCGAAGCCGGCTGCATCGAGGCCGGCTACGCCGACAGTTTCTTCGCCCGCGAGGCGATGGCCGATACCTATCTGGGCAGCGGCGTGGCCATTCCGCACGGCACGGTGCAAGACCGGGGGCTGGTGCGCAAGACGGGTGTCGCGGTGTTGCAGGTACCCGACGGGCTGACCTGGAACGAGGGCCAGACCGTGCGTCTGGTGGTGGCGATTGCCGCGCAATCCGACGAGCACATCGACCTGCTGCGCCGGCTTACCCGTCTGATGCGCGATGAAGCGCGCCTCTCGGCACTGTGCACCACCGGCAATGCCGCCGATATCGTCGCGGCGCTGACCGATCAATCCGCACCGGCTCCGCAGGCCGTCGCGAGCGTTGCCGGGCCGGCCGACGCGGCCAACAGCATCACGCTGGTGATCAACTATCCGAGCGGACTGCATGCCCGCCCGGCGGCTTCCTGGGTGACGACGGCCAAGCGTTTCAAGGCCAATGTCCGTATCTACAACGCGGAAGAGGGTGCCGATGCCAAAAGCCTGGTCGGACTCTTGAGCCTGGGCATCAAGGCCGGGCATACCATCCGCATCACGGCCGAAGGCGAGGATGCCGCCGAGGCGCTCGTCGCGGTCAAGAGCACCATCGAGGCTTTGTACGCCGAGGAAGTGGCGCAAGCCCAGGCACAGGCACTGCAGGCCAGCCGCAAGACCGGCACCGGCTGGGCGCCGCAGCAGGCTTGCGATGCGATCCGCGGCGTGGCGGCGAGTCCGGGCCTGACCATCGGCGTGACCCGCCAGCATGTGACGCAAACACTGGAGGTGGCCGATGCCCCGCACGGGGTGGAGGCCGATGGCGTGTTGCTGGATGCGGCGCTGGTAGCAGTGAAATCCGAGCTGGAAGCGCTGGCGGCATCGACTGCCAGCCGGCTGGGCGAAGCGCAGGCCGCCATCTTCCGCGCGCAAAACGAGCTATTGTCCGATCCGGCGCTGCTGCGCAAGGCCATCACGGCCATCTTTGCCGGGCACGGCGCGGCCTGGGCCTGGCAGCAGGCGTTCAATGCCGAGGCCGATCAGCTCGCCGCGCATCCCGATCCGTTGCTGGCCGGCCGCGCGGCCGACTTGCGCGACATGGGCCAACGCGTGCTGCGCCAGTTGCTGGGCGTCAACCAGGCGGGCGAGACCTTCGCGCGCGGCACGATCCTGCTGGCCGAGGATCTGTTGCCCTCCGATACCGTGGGGCTGGACCCGAAGCAGGTGGTCGGCCTGGCCACGGCGGTGGGCGGCCCCACCAGCCATACCGCGATCCTGGCACGCACGCTGGGCATGCCGGCGCTGGTGGCCGGTGGCCCGGCACTGAAAGAGATCCCCGATGGCACGCTGGTGATCCTAGATGGCCATGCCGGCTGCCTGTACCTGAACCCGAGCGAGGCCGACCTGCAATCGGCCCAAGCCGCCGCCGAGCGCGAAGGCCAGAAACGCGAAGAAGCGGCGGCCGAGCGCGAGCTGCCGGCTGTCACCACCGATGGCTTCCGGGTTGAAATTGCTGCCAACATCACGTCGGCGCAGCAAGCCATGGCCGCGCTGGAGGCCGGCGCGGAAGGCGTCGGGCTCATGCGCACCGAATTCCTGTTCATGGACCGGCTCACCCCGCCCGATGAAGAAGAGCAATACCAGACCTACCGCAGCCTGGTCGAAATCATGGCCGGCCGGCCGCTGATCATCCGCGCGCTGGATATCGGCGGCGACAAGGGCGTGCCCTACCTGAATCTGCCGGCGGAAGAGAATCCGTTTCTTGGCGTACGCGGCTTGCGCCTGCTGTTGCGCCGGCCAGAACTGCTGCATACCCAGCTGCGCGCGCTGTATCGCGCCGCCCGGCATGGCACGCTCTCGATCATGTTCCCGATGGTGACCGATGTGGCCGAGGTAATCCGCGTGCGCGAAATCGCCGAAGCGGTGCGGCTGGAAGTCGGCGCGCCGGTGGTGCCGCTCGGCATCATGGTCGAAGTGCCCAGTGTGGCGGTGATGGCCGAAGCGTTCGCGCCGCATGTCGATTTCTTCTCGATCGGCACCAACGATCTGACCCAGTACACCTTGGCCGTGGACCGCCAGCATGCCGAACTCGCGCCGATGGCCAACAGCCTGCACCCGGCGGTATTGCGCCTGATCGACAGCACCGTCAAGGGCGCGCAGCAGCATGGCACCTGGGTCGGCGTGTGCGGCGGGTTGGCGGGCGATCCGCTCGGCGCGGCGATCCTGGCCGGGCTGGGCGTGAACGAGCTTTCCATGACCGCGAGCGATGTTCCCGGCGTGAAAGCCGCGCTGCGTGCCGGTTCGCATGAACAGATGCAGGCGCTGGCGCAACAGGCGCTGGCTTGCCGCAGCTTCGAGGAAGTCAAAGCCTTGGGAGTTGCAGCATGAGCGCCATTGATATCGTGACCGTGACACTGAACCCGGCCGTGGACCAGACACTGCAGGTGCCGGGTCTGCAGTTGGGGCAGGTGAACAACGCGCTCAGCCTGCGTTTCGATGCCGGCGGCAAGGGCGTGAATGTCGCCAGTGTGCTGGCCGATCTGGGCCATGCCTGCGCGGCCACCGGGCTGCTGGGCGAAGACAATGCCTACATTTTCGAGAACCAGTTTGCCGCGCGCGGCATCGCCGATCACTTTATCCGCATGCCAGGTGCGACGCGCATCAACGTCAAACTGAACGACCCGCAGACCGGCAATACCACCGATATCAACATGACCGCCGAAGAGCCCGCCGCCGCGGCCTTGCAGCTGCTACGCGCCGAAATCGCGGCCCTGAGCGCGGGGCCGGCACGCGTATTCGTGCTCGCGGGCAGCCTGCCGCCCGGCGTGCCCGCCGATTATTACGCCACGCTCACGCGCGATCTGAAGGTTGCCGGCAAGACCGTCGTGGTCGATACCAGCGGTGCGCCGTTTGCTGCCGCACTGGCCGGTGCGCCGGATCTGGTCAAACCCAACCGTCACGAACTGGAAACCTGGCTGGGCCGGGCATTACCCGACAGAGCCTCGGTCATTGAAGGCGCCCGCGCGCTGCGCGCTGCCGGGCCTGCTAATGTGATTGTATCCATGGGCGAAGAAGGGGCATTTCTGCTGACCGATCAGGGCTGTTGGCATGCCCGGCCGCCCAAAGTGAATGTTGTGAGCACCGTCGGCGCTGGCGATTCCATGGTGGCCGGCTGGATTTCCGCCACGCTGCAAGCGCTGGCGCCGGATCAGGCCTTGCGTCTGGCCACGGCCAGTGCCGCTGCCCGGGTCAGCAGCCCCGAAGGCGCCCTGCATCGGGCCGGGCTGGCGCAATTGGCCGCCGGGGTGCAGGTAGAAGTCATCGAGATTTGAATCTTGTGAAGCAAACGGCAGAAATGTCGCGATTGGCAGCAGGTGAGGGAGCAGTACCGCAAGCATTATTCAAACGACGCACAGTCGTCCAACCGGAGGTGGAGAACATCATGGCAAACATTGTTGCAATCACATCCTGTCCCACAGGCATCGCGCATACCTTTATGGCTGCGGAAGGTCTGGAGCAAGGGGCTAAAAGCCTGGGGCACACGATCCAGGTCGAAACCCAGGGATCGGTAGGCACACAAAACACGCTCAGCGCGGAGACGATTGCCGCCGCCGATATCGTGCTCATCGCGGCCGATACCAATGTCGACCTGTCGCGCTTTGGCGGGAAACGCATTTACGAAACCAGCACCAAGGCAGCGATTTCCGATGGCGCCGCCGTCGTCCAGAACGCGCTGCAACAAGCCGCGCCCAAGAGCGGCGGCAAAGCGGCCCCGGCAGGCAACCTCGCCGACCAGGCGCTCGCCGCCAAGGCTGCGCAAAGCGCCGCGCGCACCGGCGCCTACAAGCACCTGATGACCGGCGTTTCCTACATGATTCCCTTCGTGGTGGCCGGTGGTTTGCTCATCGCCATCGGCTTCGCGCTGGGCGGCATTTATGTGTACGACGACGCACACAAGGGAACGCTCGCGGCCAACCTGTTCTGGATCGGCAAGGGCGCCTTCGGCCTGATGGTTCCGATTCTTGCGGGTTACCTTGCCTACTCGATCGCTGACCGCCCCGGCATCGCCCCCGGCATGATCGCCGGCGGCATCGCTGGCACGATTGGTGCCGGTTTTCTGGGGGGGATCGTCGGCGGTTTCATTGCCGGTTACACCGTCAAATGGCTCAATGACACGATCAAGCTGCCGCGCACGCTGGAAGGCCTGAAACCCGTGCTCATCCTGCCGCTGCTCGGCAGCACCATCGTCGGCCTGCTGATGTACTACGTGGTGGGCGAACCCGTTGCCGCGGCGCTCACCGCGATCTCCGGCTGGCTCAAGGGCATGCAGGGCAGCAGTGCAATCATGCTCGGCACGATCCTCGGCTGCATGATGGCCTTCGACATGGGCGGCCCGGTCAACAAGGCAGCCTACACCTTCGGCACCGGCCTCTTGGCGAGCCAGATCTATGAGCCGATGGCTGCCATCATGGCTGCCGGCATGACACCGCCGCTGGGTATCGCGCTGGCAACGCTGCTGTTCAAGAACCGCTTCTCGGAAGACGAGCGTGAAGCCGGCAAGGCCGCAGCTGCGCTGGGCATCTCCTTCATCACCGAAGGCGCGATCCCCTTCGCGGCAAAGGATCCGTTCCGCGTGATTCCTTCCATCATGATTGGCTCTGCTGTCGCCGGTGCAATTTCGATGGCCGTGGGCGCCAAACTGCACGTCCCGCACGGCGGCATTTTTGTCCTGCCCATGCCCAATGCCGTGGAAGGCCTGTTCGGCTACGCCATTGCGATCGTCGCCGGTACCGTGGTGACCGCCTTTGCCCTGTATCTGCTGAAGAAGCCGGTGAACGGCAATGCTGCGGCTTGATTGAACACTGTCCGCAACAAGCAAAAGCCCCGTCTCGGTTGAGGCGGGGCTTTTTAATGGGAATTACGAAATTCCGGTGAACGTTGGGCTTGGTTCTTCAACCCAACCTGCGCGTGCTTCTTGCCTGATGCCGATATTCCAGGCATCAGGCAAGTAATCACTCAATCATCCCCGACCCACAGATCGGCATTGGTGATCTTGTGTTCGGTGGCATCGAAACCGATGGGCTCGCCCGCCTTGTGCTTGGATTCCCAATCACGCAATGCCAGCAGCGCCGGGCGCTGCAGAAACAGGATCGCGATGATGTTGAGCCAAGCCATTACACCCACGCCGATATCGCCCAGCGTCCACGCCAGTTCTGCTGTGCGCACCGAACCGAACAGCGTTGCGGCCAGGATAGTGACTTTCAGCAGGAAGCTCAGCCACGGGCGGTTGATCTTGCGGTTGATGTAGGCCACGTTGGTATCGGCGATGTAGTAGTACGCCACGATCGTGGTGAACGCGAAGAAGAACAGTGCAGCGGCCACGAAAATGCTGCCGAAGCCTGGCAACACGTTTTCCACGGCTGCCTGAGTGAAACCGGGGCCGACGCCGACGCCGGGCAGGTGGGTAACGGTGCTGGCCGGGGTAATGCCCTTAACGTTGTAGAGCCCGGTGATCAGGATCATGAACGCGGTGGCGGAACACACGAACAACGTGTCCACATACACGGCAAACGCCTGCACGATGCCTTGCTCTGCCGGGTGTTTTACCTCGGCGGCAGCGGCCGGGTGGGGACCGCTGCCCTGACCGGCTTCGTTCGAGAATACGCCGCGCTTTACGCCCCACTGGATGGCCAGGCCGAGCATCGCGCCGAAGCCGGCATCCACGCCAACCGCGCTGGACACGATCAGGCGCAGCACTTCCGGCACCTTTTCGATATTCAGACCGACGATCACGCAGGCTACCAGGATGTAGCCCAGTGCCATGAACGGCACCACGATTTCGGTGAATTTGGCGATGCGCTTTACGCCACCGAAGATGATCAGTCCGAGCAGCACCACCATGACAGCTGCACTGACGGCTGGCTCGATGCCGAGCGAATTTTGCAAGCCGGAGGCAATACTGTTGGCCTGCACACCCGGCAGCAGCACGCCCATGGAAATGATGGTAGCCAGTGCGAACACCCAGGCATACGGTTTCCAGCCCAGGCCCTTTTCGATGTAGTAGGCCGGGCCACCGCGGAACAGACCGTCATTCTTTTCCTTGTAGATTTGGGCCAGCGTGCTTTCGATGTAGGAGGTGGCGGCACCCAGGAAGGCCATCATCCACATCCAGAATACAGCCCCAGGGCCGCCGTAGAAAATGGCTGCGGCCACGCCAGCGATGTTGCCAGTACCCACCCGACCCGACAGCGACATGGTCAGTGCCTGGAACGACGACACACCGGCATCGCTGGCCTTGTTGGAAAGCAGCTGCCTGAGCATTTCGGGTACATGACGAACCTGCATGAAGCGGGTCCGAATCGAAAAATACAAGCCAACGCCCAGGCACAGCCAGACCAAGGCCGGGCTCCAGACGATGTCATTGATGGTGTTGATGATGTCTAGCATGTACTCCCTCCTGTAGGTGGCTGCGGCGTTGCCGACACAACCAATTTTCAAATGATTGATATTTTTATTTGGGTAAAGCTGCGGTCGATGATACAGGTTGAGATCAGGGTTTGAAGTCGGGAAAACCCGATATTCATCAGTTGCTTGCGTGGATTACGGCCAGGAAATCGTCACCGTATTTCTCCAGCTTGCGGTCGCCCACGCCGGTGAGGCGACCGAATTCGTAGTGGTCGGCCGGGCGCAGGTGGACCATTTCCTTGAGCGTGGCATCGCCGAAGATCACGTAGGCCGGCACGTTCTGTTCGTCGGCGAGGCGCTTGCGGCAGGCGCGCAGCGCTTGCCAGAGCGCGCGGTCGCTGGCACTGGCAAAGTCGGCGTTCTTGTCGTGGTAGTGGAATTTCTCGACGCGGGCGCGGCGGAACAGCGGCACTTCGCCGCGCAGAATCGGCTTGGCGGCATCCGACAGCTCCAGCCCGCCGTGGCCATCCGGGCTCACGCGCAGCGCGCCGCGTGCCAGCAGTTGGCGGAATACGGCGCGCCAGCTGGCTTCGTCCAGATCCTTGCCGATGCCGAAGGTGCTGATCTTTTCGTGGAAGCAGTCGCGCACCTTGGGTGTGAGCTTGCCTTGCAGCACGTCGACCAGATGGCCGACGCCAAAACGGTTGCCGGTGCGGTAAACGCAGGAGAGTGCCTTGCGCGCGGCCTCGGTCATCTCGGTCAGTTGTGGCGGGTTCAGGCAGTTGTCGCAGTTGCCGCAGGGCTTGGCTTCTTCGCCAAAGTAGCCGAGCAGCGTCTGGCGGCGGCAGGCGGTAGCTTCGCACAGGCCGAGCATCGCTTCGAGCTTGCGCCGCTCCACGTCTTTTTGCTCTTCCGGCGCGCCGCTGGATTCGATCATGCCGGTGAGCTGGATCACGTCGTTGAGTCCATAGGCGAGCCAGGCATTGGCCGGCAAGCCATCGCGCCCGCCGCGGCCGGTTTCCTGGTAGTAGTTTTCGATGCTTTTCGGCAGATCGAGATGCGCAACAAAGCGCACATCGGGCTTGTTGATGCCCATGCCGAAGGCAATCGTCGCCACCATCACCACGCCTTCCTCGCGCAGGAAGGTGGTCTGGTTTCTGGTGCGCACTTCCGCATCGAGTCCGGCGTGATAGGGCAGGGCCTTGATTTCCTTGCTGCGCAGCCATTCGGCGGTGGCCTCGACCCGTTTGCGCGACAGGCAATACACGATGCCGGAATCGCCTTCATGCTCGCGGCGCAGGAAGGTCAGCAGCTGGTCCTTGGAGGTTTTTTTCTCGACGATGGTGTAGCGCAGGTTCGGCCGGTCGAAGCTCGACACGAACTGGCTGGCCGATGCCAGCCGCAGCTTGTCGATGATCTCGGCGCGCGTGGCGTGGTCGGCGGTGGCGGTCAGCGCGATACGCGGAATGCCCGGGTATTCGTCGGCGAGCACCGACAATGCCAGGTATTCCGGGCGGAAATCGTGGCCCCACTGGCTGACGCAGTGCGCTTCGTCGATCGCGAACAGGGCAATCGGCGCGCGCTTGAGCAGGCTCAGGAATCGAGGCGTGGTCAGCCGTTCCGGTGCCACGTAGAGCAGATCGAGTTCGCCCGCGACAAAGGCCTGTTCGACTGCGCGCGATTCGTCCTGGTCGAGCGTGGAATTCAGGAATGCCGCTGCGACGCCCAGTTCCTTGAGCTGGTCGACCTGATCCTGCATCAGTGCGATCAAGGGCGAGACCACCACGCCGCAGCCGGCGCGCGCCAAGGCCGGAATCTGGTAGCACAGCGATTTGCCGCCACCGGTGGGCATCAGCACCAGCGCATCGCCGCCACCAATCAGGTGTTCGACGATGGCCGCCTGTTCGCCGCGAAAGGCGTGGTAGCCAAAGACGTGCTGGAGGAGGTGGAGCGGATCGGGTGCGGACATGGGCGGCATTGTACCGGAAGCCTACTTGATCTCCATCGCCATCATGACCGACGCGAGTCCGAGCAGGATGAGCGCCATCAGAAAAATGATCTCGGCGAGCTGCTCCAGCCGCGCACCACGAGGCCCGCGGCGCACAGATGCAAACGACAGTACCGAGCAGAACACAAACAACACGCTGTCCACGCCCAGCAGTTTGTCGATATACACCCCGACCGTGCCGGCATGCATAAGCCGTACAAGGCCAATCGCCGTAATACAAACCCCCACCATCGTGGCGGAAGTGGGCAGGATGTGCGAAGAAATCCGGTTTTCAATCTGTGCCATTTAATGGACCTCGCCAAATTTTGGGCAAAAAAAGCGGCGCCAGAGGCGCCGCATAAACTCTCGCAAGGAGAGGAGGAGGAAGTACAAACAACAAAAATCAGAACTGCTTCACAAGAATCCGGATACTCGCACGGCCGGCCGTGGCTGGCTGTGGTGCGCTTCACAGCGCATGCTGCAGTGTGGCTTGATCGCGACCTTATCCAAGGTCCACCGGCACAAAAATCCGGGAAGAATCGCGCTGGATCAGCAACGCGGCATGCTTGCCGGCGTTGTCGAGTAGTTTGCGCAATTCATCGACGCTCCTGACCGGGGTGCCGTTCAGGGCCAGCACCACATCGCCGGGCTGGATGCCCGCCTTGGCGGCCGGGCCGCTGACTTGCTGCACCAAGAGGCCCCCGCGGATGCCGGTTTCGTCCTGTTCATCCGCATTCAGCGGCCGCACGGCCAGGCCCAGTTTCCCGGGCGGTACCGCAGTGTGTTCATTGGCGGTGACTTTCTCCGCTTTCATTTCGCCGATGGTCAGCGTGAGGGTCTTGTCCGAGCCCTTGCGGATCACTTCCAGCGCGGTTTTGCTGCCCGGGGCCAACTCGGCCACTAGTGCGGGCAGATCTCCCGAACGCTCGATCACCTTGTCGCCGAGTTTGACGATCACGTCACCCGGTTCCACGCCGGCTTTTTCTGCCGGGCCGCCCTTGTCCACGCCGCTGACCAGTGCGCCGTGCGGTGTTTTCAGGCCGAAGGAATCGGCCAGTGCCTGGTTCACATCCTGGACCGTGACGCCGATGCGGCCGCGCGTAACCTTGCCGTGCTTGACCAGCTGATCCTGCACCTTGCTGACCACGTTCATCGGGATCGCGAACGACAAGCCCTGGTAGCCGCCGGTCTGCGAATAGATCTGCGAATTGATGCCGATCACTTCGCCGCGCATGTTGAACAGCGGGCCGCCGGAGTTGCCGGGATTGACCGCGACATCGGTCTGGATGAACGGTACATAGGTGTCATCCTGCAGCGTGCGCGATTTGGCGCTGACGATGCCGGCGGTGGCGGTGTTTTCAAAGCCGTAAGGTGCGCCGATCGCCAGCACGGGTTCGCCCACCCGGATCTTGCTGGCATCGCCGATTACCACGACGGGCAGGTTCTTGGCATCGATCTTGATGATCGCTATATCGGTTTTCTTGTCCACGCCCAGCACCTTGGCGCTGAACTCGCGCCGGTCGGTGAGCTTGACGCTGACTTCCTGCGCGCCATCGATCACGTGGGCGTTGGTCAGGATCAGGCCATCGTTGCGCACGATAAAGCCGGAGCCCTGGCCGCGCACGATTTGCGAGCCTTGCGGGCGCTTCAGTTGCGGGCCGAAATGACGGAAGAATTCGTAGAAAGGATCGTTTTCATCGCCCAGGTCGGCTTGTTCGACGCGCTTGGCCTTGCCGGTGACGCTGATGTTCACCACGGCCGGACCAAAGCGCTCGACAATGCCGGAAAAATCCGTGGCGACGGCCATGGCCACGCTGCCGGTGGCCGGTGCCGCCGGGGTGGCTTCCGTGGCGACGGCGGCCGGTTTGGTCGCCAGTAAAGAAGGGGAAAGACCTTGTGCGCCAACGGCATATCCACCGGCCAGCGCGGCCAGAACTGCGGCGGCAATACTGCTTCGGATAATCAGTTTGCGATTCATGTTGCGCTCCTTTACGGACGGAATGGGTTGTTCCATGGAGTGCAGTCTAAGAGTCGAAACTTAAAACAAACTTAAATGGAAGAGGTTTTCATGCCGTACCGGTCAGGGTGGAAATCTGCGCGGGTGGAAACACCACGCGCGCGCTCAGGCCGCCCTCGGCGCGGTTGGCGAGCTGCAGCGTGGCGCCATGCGCAGCGGCGATCTGCTGCACGATGGCAAGTCCCAGTCCGCTGCCCTGGGTTTCCGTGCCGGCGACCCGGTAGAAACGGTCGCGCACGCGCGGCAGCTCTGCTTCCGGAATGCCCGGTCCGCTGTCGTCCACCTGCAGTTCGATGCCTTGCACCGTGCGGCGCAAGCAAACATCGATTCGGCCCGGTGCCGGGGTATAGCGCAGTGCGTTGTCGATCAGGTTGCCCAGCAGGATGCGCAAGGCATCGGCGTGGCCGGTCAGGGTGATTTCATCGGCCTGCTCCAGGCCCAAGTCGAGGCCGCGATCGGCCGCCTGCAGCGCGAAATCGCTGACCGCGTTGCGGACCATGTCGTCCAGCCGGACCGCGGTCCAGGCTTGCGGAAATGCGCCGGGTTCCTGCCGCGCCAGCGTCAGCAGCTGCTGGACCAGATGCTGGGTGCGCGATAGCCCCGCTTTCAAGCCGGAAAACGCGGTCCGCCGCTCCTCCTCGGTGGCGGCCCGTTCCGCCAGCTGGGCCTGCAGTTGCAGGGCGGTGAGCGGTGTGCGCAGCTCGTGGGCGGCATCGGCGACAAAATCGCGCTGTGCGGCAATCGATTTGTCCAGCCGGGCCAGCAAATCGTTGAGGGCGCCGACCAGCGGGGCGATTTCTGCCGGCAAGGGCTGATTTTCCAGCGGCGACAGGGCATTCGCATCGCGGCGCTGCACTTCGCCGGTCACGCGCAAAATCGGCTTCAAACCCTGCCCCACGGCCAGCCAGGTCAGCAGCGCCATCACCGGGAACAGCAGCAAGAGCGGCGCAATCGTGCGCAGGGCGATGCCGGCGGCGATCAGGCGGCGCACGCTCAGTGGCTGGGCGATCTGCACCACGGTTTCGCCGAGCTGGGCGCCATAGACGCGCCAATCGCCATTGGGTCCGCGTACATAGGAAAAACCGAGCTTGGCCCATTGCGGCACGCCGGCCTCGAGGTGCGAGCCGTAAATGCGCAAACCGCTGTTATCCCAGATCTGGATCACGATGTTTTCTTCGGGGTCGGGCGCACGCCCCGGTGCCAGCGGGCTGAAAGCGCGGCTGGGCAGGGAGGCTGCCATTTGCTGCATCTGGTAATCGAATATTTCGTTGGCCTCCTCGCGCGCCTGGCGATAGGTCAGCCAAGCCGTGAGCGCAATGCCGATGGCGAGACTCCCGGTCAGCCAGAGAAGCAAGGTTGTGCGGATCGATTTCATGCGGGCATCACTCAGACAGTTCTTTCGGAATCACGTAACCCACGCCGCGCACGTTGCGGATCAGGCCGGTGCCCAGTTTCTTGCGCAGGCTGTGGATATAGACTTCGACCGTATTGCTGCCCACTTCGTCATCCCAGCCGTAGATTTTTTCCTGCAGCTGCGCCACCGAAAGCACCGCGCCCGGATGATCGGCCAGCGCCATCAGCAGTGCGAATTCGCGCGCGGAAAGGGTAACGGGTTCGCTGTCCAGCAGCGTGGTCTTGGCGATCGGGTCGATGGCGATATGGCCGAGCCGGATCACCGGATCGGCGCGACCGGCCTGGCGGCGCAACAGGGCATGGATGCGGGCGATCAGCTCGTCCAGATCGAACGGTTTTACCAGGTAGTCGTCCGCGCCGGTATTCAATCCCTTGATCCGGTCCGCCACCGTATCGCGCGCGCTCAGGATCAGCACCGGCGTGGTATCGCGCCGGGCGCGCAGCCTGGCCAGTACCGTGCCGCCTTCCTGGCGCGGCAGGCCCAGGTCGAGCAGCACCAGATCGAAAGCATGCCCGGTCAGCGCAGTATCGGCCGCGATGCCGTCGCGCACCCAGTCCACGGCAAAGCCCTCGCGCTGCAGCGCGGTCTGCACGCTGGCGCCGATCATCGAATCATCTTCGACCAGCAGGATACGCATGATGAAGCTCCTTTATCCCCAGGGCCTATTACGATAATCCATCCCTGCCCTGGCTGTCGAAGCTGCTAAGGTGAGGGGGGGAAGAAAGCCGGATCAATAAACTGAAAACATCGGAAGGAGTGATGCCATGATTCACCAGGGAAGTTGCCATTGCGGCGCAATCGCCTTCGAGGCTGACGGCGATTTGGAGCAGGTCATTGCCTGCAATTGTTCGATCTGCAGCAAGCGCGGTGCCTTGCACTGGTTTATTCCCGCCGAGCATTTTCGTCTGCTGACCCCGCCGGATCAGATGGGCACCTATACCTTCAACAAGCACATCATCCAGCATCGCTATTGCCTCAAGTGCGGGTGTGCGCCCTACAGCGAAGGCATCGCGCCCACGGGCAAGGCCGTGGTGGCGGTCAATGCGCGCTGTCTGGACGAGGTCGACGTTTCCACCCTCAAGCAGCTGCCGTTCGATGGGCGCAGTCTTTGAATCCGCACCGCCAAAACCAGACAGGAGGATTCAGGGTGAAAGAGCACTGGTTGATGGGCCTCGGCGGCGCGGTGCTGCTGGCGCTCGTGTTATCCGGCATTGCCCCGTATGACCGGCTGACCTGGCTGCTGGAAGTGGCGCCGGTGCTGATCGCCGCGCCGGTCTTGCTGGCCACATATCGCCGTTTTCCTCTGACCACGCTGCTCTATCTCCTGATTGCCGTGCATGCACTGGTGCTGATCGGCGGCGGCGCCTACACCTACGCGCGCGTCCCTGCTGGGTTCTGGGTGCAGGATCTGTTCGATCTTGGCCGCAATCCTTACGACAAGCTCGGGCATTTCATGCAGGGCCTGGTGCCGGCGCTGGTGGCGCGCGAAATTCTGCTGCGCCGGGGCTATCTCGCGAGCCGGGCCATGGCGGGGTTTCTGGCGCTGTGCGTGGCAATGGCGATCAGTGCTTGTTATGAACTGATCGAATGGTGGGCGGCGCTGATCATGGGGCAGGGTGCGGACGAGTTTCTCGGCACGCAGGGCGATCAATGGGATACGCAATCGGATATGTTCCTGGCGCTACTCGGCGCGAGTTTTGCGTTGGCTTTTCTGGCGCGCTGGCAGGATCGCCAGATCAAAAAGCTGGATTTGCACAACGCTTTACTCTTTTCGGCGTGATGGGCTTGTGGTTCAGTGCAGGCGGATGTTGATCTTTTCCGAGGGGAATGTTTCGACTGGCGCAATGCACCACATCGCTGTATTGCAAATCCGCCGTCCAGAAACGAAAACCCCGCCGTCCGGCGGGGCTAACCTTATTATGCCGATGCCCCTTCCGCAGCAATCAGCTTGGCTTCGGTCAGGCGCCTTTCGATGCGCTTGTGGTTCCAAACTGAAGCGGCCAGGAAAGCTACCGCCAGCACCATCAGGCCCACGGCGATCGGGCGGCTGAACAGGATATGCCAATCGCCCCCGGACACAACCATGGAGCGGCGCAGGTTGGATTCGGCCATCGGTCCCAAAATCAACGCCAGCAGGATCGGCGATAGCGGATAGTGGTAGCGCTGCATGATGTAACCCACCACGCCGAAACCTATGGTCAGGTATACATCGAACACGTTCTGGCGCATGGCGTAAGAGCCCACCAGCGACAGCACGAAAATGATCGGAATCAGGATTTCCTTCTGGATGCCGATGACCTTGGCAAAGAAGCGCACGCCCACTGCACCGACAATCAACATCGCCACGTTGGCCACAATCATTGACGCGAATACGTTGTACACCACATCCAGATGTTCCTTGTAGAGCAGCGGACCGGGTTGCAGGCCCTGGATGATGAATGCGCCCAATAGCACCGCAGTCACCGCATCGCCCGGGACGCCCAGAGACAAGAGCGGAATCATCGCGCCGCCGGAACAGGCGTTATTGGCCGATTCGGTGGCGGCCACGCCCTCGATCAGGCCTGTACCGAACTTTTCCGGATGTTTGGATGAGCGCTTGGCCTCGGCATAGGAAACGAAAGCGGCAATATCACCACCCGCGCCCGGAATTGCCCCAACGATAGTACCGATCAGGCTGGATTTGCCAATGTTGTTCGCCGATGTTTTGATATCCGCCCAGCTCGGCAGAAACTGGCCGATCCTGGCTTGTATCTTCTCGGTCACGCCCATTTTTTCGATATTGGAGAATAGTTCGGCCACGGCAAAAAGACCGATCAGGGTCGGAATGAAGGCTGGGCCTTCCATCAGATCCATGCGGCCAAAAACGAAGCGCGGGAAGCCGGAGATCGGGTCCATGCCGATGGTGGAAAGCAGCAGGCCGAAGAAGCCGGACATGATGCCCTTGATGATCGATGTGCCGGAAATCGAAATGATCACCGACAACCCAAACAGCGCCAGTGCAAAATATTCCACATAGCTGAACTCCAGCGCCACGCCGGCTACAAACGGCGAAAGGAAGGTCATGATCAGCGCGCCGATCATGCCGCCGCTGAACGAGGCGAACAGGGCCATTGCCAGTGCACGACCTGCTTCGCCGCGTTGGCCCATCGGGTAACCTTCCAGTACCGTCGCCGCCGCGGCAGGCGTACCCGGTGTGCGGATCAGGATCGCGGAAATCGAGCCGCCATACATGCCGCCGCAATAGATGCCCAAGAGCATTGCCAGGCTTTCAACCGGAGGTCGACCAAAGGTAAACGGCACCAGCAGTGCCACACCCATCGTGGCGGTCAGCCCCGGCAATGCGCCAATCGTGATGCCCCCGGTCACACCGATAAAGATCGCCAGCAACACATGCCAATCGAGCATGACGTTGCCAAAACTGTGAAAGAGAAGTCCGAAATCCATTTTGTCTTCTTCCAGAAAAGGTGAGCGGCGCTCAGAGCAGGCGTTCGAGAATGCCCATCGGCATGGAAAGCTTGAGCAGCTTGGCAAAGATCAACCAGATGCCGAATGTCGTGGCCAGCGAAACAATGGCGAGCTCCTTGGGTTGGCGCTTGCCAAGGAGCACCATAACGCCGGCGACGAGCAGGATGGTGGCCAGCGGGTAGCCTAGCGGCTCGAACAATGCCGTGTAGGCAATGATCGCCAACAGCGAAACCAGTGCGCGCTGGATGCCCTTGTCCTTGAGGCTGATGGCCTCGGCTTCACCCTTGGCGCGGCCAATAAAGGCATAGATGATCAGAATCATGCTGAAAATGATCAGTCCGCTGGCCAGGATATCCGGGAAGAAGCTGGGCCCGATCTTCATGATCAAATCGGGTGGCATTTTCGAGCCTTCAAAAATGACGTATGCGCCCAGTGCAATGCCGGCACTACCGCCAATGAAATCTGCAGTCTTCATGATTACCCCCTGAATATCATGTTGTTTTTATGAAAAATCTGGAATGGCTGAGAAAAGAGGCAAGCCGCATTTGCGTCTTGCCTCTCCCGTTTTGCCGCCAGGCGCGCTTACTTCTTGGCCAGACCCAGACCCTTCATCACGGCTTCGACATCCTTGTAGTTCTGTGCAAGGAACTTGCTGAAATCATCCGGGCCAAGATAAGCCGGGTTCAGGGAAGTCTTCTTCAGGAATTCCTTGAAATCCGGTGTTTCCATCGCTTTCTTGAATGAGTCGGCCAGTTTGGCCTTCACGTCAGCGGGTACCCCCTTCGGTAGACCCAGGCCGCGCCAGGTGTGGAAAGCTACATCCACGCCTTGTTCCTTGAAGGTGGACACTGCCGGGAACAGCGCGTCGCGCTCGGTATCCATCACGCCGAGAATCTTCAGGTTGCCCGCTTGTACCTGGCCGCGCACTTCCGGAATCGACACAGCCACTGCCTTGAGGTGACCGCCAACCAATGCGGTTACCGCCGGCGCAGCGCCGTCGAACGGTACGTGTTTGACTTGAATGCCGGTTTTGTCAGCCATCAGACCGGCAGCGATATGCCATACGGAACCCGGCGCCGAATTGCCGATGGTGATTTCGCTCGGGTTCTTCTTGGCGTAATCCACAAATTCTTTCAGCGTGTTGTACGGGGCATCCTTCTTCACGGTCAGCGCTGCCGGATCGGCGTTGACGCGCATCAGTGGATCGAAAGCCTTGTAATCGAATGGAATCAGCCCTTGCGGCGGCAGAGAATTGAGTTCGAATGTGATCATGCCCACGGTATAGCCGTCCGGCCTTGCTGCACGGATCGCATTGTGGCCAATGGCGCCGGCGCCACCGGTTTGGTTGACCACGGTGATGCTTTGGCCAAGGAATTTCTCGGCTTCCTTGGAAAGTGCACGCAGCAGTACATCGGTGCCGCCGCCCGGGGACCAGGGGCAAATCACGGTGATCGGTTTTTCCGGGAAAGCGGCCATGGCCGGAGCTGCAAAGACGCCAGTTACCAGAGCTGCAATACCTACAAGCATTGTCCTGCGTTTCATGGGTCGAACTCCTCTCTCTTGCTGCTGTTTTCGGGGTGGGGCGCGGCACAGCTAATTGCCGGGATGTGGCCTTACCATGCGCGCACTGCCATGCACTTTAGGAGGGGGTATTACGTCCGTCAACTACTTGTTGCGGTAATGTTGTCAGGCCAAAGAAATTACATTTCTGGTTTTTGTTGAGGTGTTTGTGAAAATAAGCAAGAGGAGTAACGAAAGGTTGGTGGTGAATATTTCACAAAATCAACTTGTTATGGCTGTTTTTATCGATTTTTTCCGCAACGGAATGCCGGGTTTTCAAGGGTGGGTGGACAGGTTATGCCTTGTATAGGGCAAGGTGTAGTAAAAATAGGTCAACTCCATTATCGAGTTCGCTGTACCTGTCTGGCCAAATCGTCAAGCAGCTTGAATGTAATTGCGGTATGCCTGTAGAGATGGGGTGGCGGTCTGGATCATCCGAAATATCTAGAATCGCGGGCAGACACCGGTTCTGGATGCCGCTATAAAAACAGAATCGCTCACAGGCATGGCGGTTCATTCGGCGCAATTCGCTCCGGCGTGAGCAAACACCAGTCTATCCTGTTAAATCTGTTGCTGTGCATGAGGAGAAACCGATGAAGCCACCAATCAGGAACGCCTTGCTGGTCATGGCCGGTGCCTGCAGCAGTGCCGGTTTTGCGAGCGCAGCCGGCGCGATCCCGTGCACTGCGGTGCCGGTTGCCGTGCCATCGCCCCCTTTGCAGGTTCAAACGGTTGCCAGTGGTCTCGCCAATCCCTGGGGGCTGGTTTTCCTGCCGAATGGCCGCATGCTGGTGACCGAGCGCGCTGGCCGCCTGCGCCTGATCGATGCCAATGGGCAGATTTCGCCGCCGATATCCGGTGTGCCGGCCGTGCATGGCAGCGGTCAGGGCGGTTTGCTGGATATCGCGCTGGCGCCGGATTTTGCCGATAGCCGGCTGGTCTATCTGAGCTACTCCGAGCCCGGCCCGGGAAGAACCTCCGGCACGGCGGTATTGCGCGCCGTGCTCGACGTCGACAAGCTGGCCCTGTCGAACAGTGCGGTGATCTTCCGCCAGAAGCCCAAAGTCACGGGCGACGGTCATTATGGTTCCCGGCTGGTTTTTGCCCGCGATGGCGCACTGTTCGTCACGGTGGGCGAGCGCCAGCAGTTCTCTCCCGCGCAGGATCTGGGTCAGCACCATGGCAAGGTGGTCCGCATCCTGCCCTCGGGCGCGGTTCCGCCCGACAATCCGTTTGTGAAAACGCCCGGCGCCCAACCTGAAATCTGGAGCCTGGGTCACCGTAATCCGCAGGGCGCGGCGCTGAATCCGGCCAGTGGCGAGTTGTGGATCAGCGAGCACGGCGCGATGGGCGGGGACGAGATCAATATTGCGCAGGCTGGCAGGAATTACGGCTGGCCAATCATCAGCTACGGGCGCCATTACGGCGGCGGGAAAATAGGCGAAGGCACGGAGAAACCGGGGCTGGAGCAGCCGCGCTGTTATTGGGACCCCAGCATCGCGCCGGGCAATATCGCCTTTTACACCGGTAACCGGGTTGCGCAATGGCGGGGGAATCTCTTTGTCACGGCGTTGAAGGACCAGTCGCTGGTCCGCCTGACCCTCGATGGAGCGCGGATCAGTGGTTACGAAAAGCTGCTGCCCGATCTTGATAAACGGCTGCGTGATGTGCGCCAGGGGCCGGATGGCTGGCTCTATCTGCTGACCGATTCCAGCCGGGGTGAGGTGCTGCGCGTTCAGCTGCGCTGAACCGGCCAAGCCTGTTCAGGCGCGGTCTCTAAACCAAATCAGCCGAACTTGCGTTTGGCATCCAGTGCCAGACCAATGCCGATGCTGCCGAACAGGTCGCCCTCGACATGGCGCGCCGCGTGCAGATGCCCGGCCAGCCGCGCGCGCAGCAGCGGCACGCCGCTGGCACCGCCGGTAAAGAACACGGTATCGACCTGCCCGGCGGCGACACCGGCCTGCAGCAAGACTTCGTCGAGCGTGGTCTCGATTTTTTGCACCAGCGGGCCAATCGCGGCATCGAATTCGCCGCGCGAGATCGGATGGCTCAGGTCGGGCGCAAGCTGGTCCAGATCGAGCCGGGTTTCTTCACTGGCCGAGAGGGCGATCTTGGCTTCTTCCACCTGCAGGGCCAGCCAGTGGCCGGCGCGCAGGTTGATCAGGCGGATCAGCCGGTCGATCTTGTCGCGCTCGCACGCGCTGCGGTAGAGATCCTGCAGGCCCGGCAACACGCCGCGCGCATAGGCAAAGTTGATCGTGTGCCAGGTGGCCAGGTTGAAATAGTAGCTGGAAGGCATCTCGGCGCCGCTGGCGAGTAGCGTCTTGTAGCCGAGCTGCGGCATCACGGCGGCCAAGCTCAGCGCGCGGTCGAAATCGGTGCCGCCGATATGCACGCCGCCGTTGGCCAGGATGTCGTCGCGCCGTTCGATCCGGCGAGCGCGCTCGGGCGAGAGCCGCACCAGCGAGAAATCGGACGTGCCGCCGCCGATGTCGACGATCAGCACCAGTTCTTCGCGCTGCAGTGTAGCTTCGTAATCGAACGCTGCGGCAATCGGCTCGAACTGGAATTCGATCTCGCGGAAACCGACCGCACGGGCGATCTGGGCCAGCGTATCCTGCGCCAGTTGGTCGGCGACCGGGTCGTCATCGACAAAATGCACCGGGCGGCCGAGCACCGCCTGCTCGAACGTCCGTCCGGCAATGGCTTCAGCGCGGGTTTTCAGCTCGCCGATAAACTGGACCAGGAGCTCGCGAAACGGCAGTGCGCGCCCCTGCACCTCGGTCTTGCCGTCGATCAGCCCGGTGCCGAGAATGCTTTTCAGTGCCCGCATCAGGCGGCCTTCATAACCTTCCAGGTATTCGGCCAGCGCCTGCCGGCCAAAACGGGTGTGATCCTCGTCGGCATTGAAAAACACGACCGAAGGCAGCGTGGGCTTGCCGTCTTCCAGCGGCAACAGGCGTGCCTTGCCCTGTTCGACGATGCCGAGAGTGGAATTGGAGGTGCCGAAGTCGAGGCCGCAGGCGTGGGGCATGAAAGGTCCGGAAACGCGAAAAAAGGGCGGGATTTTACTGCAAGAGGAGGGTGGTGTCTGCCGCCAATTGTCAGCGGGCGGATTGGCCGGGGCCGCGCACACGCCAGTCATACTCCATGTAGCGAGCAGTTTTCTCTGCCACCTCGATGCCACACAACTGGCTGACCACGTAGAGCGAGAGATCGATGCCGGCGGAGATACCGGCCGAGGTCAGGATCTGGCCGTTGTCGGTAAAGCGCACGTCGTCGAGGCAGATCGCGCCTGGCGCGTAGTCGGGCATTTCCGGCAGTACTTCGTGGTGCGTGGTGATGGTGAGCCCGTCGAGCAGATCGGCGCTAGCGAGGATGCGCGCGCCACTGCATACGCTCAGCACTTTTTCGGCGGCATAGGCCTGATCGCGCACCCAGCCCACCGTGACCTCGTCGCGCATCACCGCACGGCTGCCTGCGCCGCCGGGGATGATCAGCAAATCGGCTTGCGGTGCGTCGGCCAATGCCAGATCGGGGTTGACCGAAAGGCCGTTCACGGCGCGGACCGAGCGCAGTTCGCGTGCCACGGTTTTCACCTCAAACAGCGTGTGGGCATGCAATTCGGAAGCCACGGCAAACACTTCGAAAGGCCCGGCGAAGTCGAGCACTTCCACGTCGTCGAACAGCAGGATCAATACGGTTCGCATCAACGCATCGCAATCTTGGTGCCGGCGGCGGCCGGATGTTTGCCGAGATACTTGCGGATACCCTTCATCAATGCCTGCGCCATCTTTTGCTGATAATCCTCGTCGAGCAGCTTCTTTTCTTCCTGCGGATTGGAGATGAATGCGGTTTCCACCAGGATCGAGGGAATGTCCGGCGCTTTCAGTACGGCAAAGCCGGCCTGTTCGACGTTGTTCTTGTGCAGGCGGTTGATGCCGCCCAGTTCAGCCAGCATGCTCTTGGCGAGCTTCAGGCTATCGCTGATCGTCGCGGTCTGTGTCAGGTCCATCAGGGTATGCGCGAGGTACTTATCCTTGGTGTCGAATTTCACACCGCCGATCAAGTCTGCCTTGTTCTGATTGTCGGCCAGCCACTTCGCCGTGGTCGAGGATGCGCCTTTTTCAGACAGCGCGAAAACCGACGAACCGCTGGCATCGGGGCGGACAAAAGCATCGGCATGGATCGAGACGAATAGGTCGGCCTTGACCGCGCGCGCCTTGCGCACGCGCATGCCGAGCGGCACGAAGTAATCGCCGTCGCGGGTCATGACCACGCGCACGTTCGGATCCTGCTCGAGTTCCTGTTTCAGGCGGCGGGCGATCGCCAGTACCACATTCTTTTCGTAGCTGCCGCTGGCGCCGATTGCGCCGGGGTCTTCGCCGCCGTGGCCGGGATCGAGCACGATCGTGGTCAGGCGGTCGATCTTGAGTTTGCTGCGATCGGTGCTTTCTTCCGGCACCACCGGTTTGCTCTCGACCGGCTTGCCCGGGCCGGGGTGCTCCAGGGGGCTGAGCGCAGATTCCTTGTCGCCAAGGAACGCCAACAACGGATCGGCCTGGCCGTCCGGGTAGAGGTCGATTACCAGCCGGTGCTTGTATTCGCCCACCGGTGGCAGGGTGAACACCTGCGGCGAGACGACGGATTTCAGATCCAGCACCAACCGCACCACACCAGGTTTGTTGCGCGCGGCGCGCAGCGCCTGGATGAACGGATCGTCGCTGCCAACCTTGGTGGCGAGGCTTTGCAGTTCGTTGTTGAGGTCGACGCCTTCCATGTCGACCACCAGCCGTTCCGGGTTTTTCAGCGTGAACTGGCTGAAAGTGAGTGGAACCGTGGATTCAATGGTCACGCGGGTATAGGCCTGCGCTGGCCAGACGCGCACGGCGACCACGCTGGCAGCAGGGGCGGCCAAGGCTGTGGGGACAACGCCCAGGAACAGCGAGGCGACCGCGGCGCCCAAGAGCTGGCGGCGGTTCAGATCGGGGGCAGATTGTCGAGGTTGCGCAGACATGAGTTGCCCAGTTCGCTATGCGGTTCAATGCGGAGCCGGCGGCCACTGCCTTCCGGGGAGAGGAAAACAATCCAGTCAGGCGGGGGCAGAAAGCCTTCAGCTTTGTCGGCCCATTCGATCAGACAAACCGAGTGCGGATTGAAATAATCCCGAAAGCCGGCGTCTTCCCATTCGAGTGGATCGTTAAATCTATACAAATCAAAGTGATATAAGTATAAGCTCGAAACTGTATAAGATTCAACCAGCGTGTAGGTGGGGCTTTTCACGCGCCCGGCAAAACCCAGGCCGCGCAAGATGCCGCGTGTCAGCGTGGTCTTGCCCGCGCCCAGGTCGCCTTCCAGGTAGATCGTCATGCCGGGACGCAGGGCTTGCGCCAAGGCGGCACCCAGTTGCAGGGTGGCCGGCTCGTCCGGCAGGAAGAAACTGAAGGCGGTATGATCCGGCGTATGCATAACGAACTCGATTCTCAACAAATAGCGGTACAGCTCAAGGCGTGGGCCAGGGAGCTGGGCTTTGCGCGTGCGGCGATCAGCGGGGTGGATCTCAGCCATGCCGAGGCCGGTCTGCAGAACTGGCTCGCGGCCGGTTTTCACGGCGAGATGGATTATATGGCAAGGCATGGGCAGAAACGCGCCCGGCCGGCAGAGCTGGTGCCCGGCACCCGCTCTATCCTGTCGGTGTTCATGCCGTACCAGCCGCCCGGCACGGCGGACGCCGAGGCGATTCTGGCCGACGGCGAGCGTGCCTATCTGTCGCGTTACGCGCTGGGGCGCGACTACCACAAGGTATTACGCAACCGACTGCAAGTGCTGGCCGACCGTCTGGCCGCGCTGATCGGCCCGTTCGGCCACCGTGTGTTCGTCGATTCTGCGCCGGTGCTGGAAGTTGAACTGGCGCGCCAGGCGGGCAACGGCTGGCGCGGCAAGCACACCCTGCTGCTCAACCGCGATTACGGTTCGTTCTTCTTTCTGGGCGAGTTGTTTACCGATCTAGTCCTGCCGCCCGATCCGCCACTGCCGCAGGAGCATTGCGGCAGTTGCACTCGCTGCCTCGGCGCCTGTCCGACACAGGCCATCGTGGCACCGTACCGGCTCGATGCGCGGCGTTGCATCTCTTATCTGACCATCGAATTGCACGGGGCGATTCCGGAGGAATTGCGTCCGCTGATCGGCAACCGTGTCTATGGCTGCGACGATTGCCAGCTCGCCTGCCCGTGGAACCGCTTTGCGGTCACGTCGGATGAGACCGATTTCGCCGTACGCAACGGGCTCGACGACGTGACGCTGGTCGAGCTGTTTGGCTGGAGCGAGGAAGATTTCAAGGCGCGACTGGCCGGTAGCCCGATCTACCGGATTGGTTATGCGCGCTGGCTGCGCAATATTGCCGTTGGCCTGGGAAATGCGCCGGGTTCGCTGGCCGTGATCGCCGCCTTGCAAGCGCGGCAGGACGACCCCGATCCGCTGGTGCGCGAGCATGTGGGCTGGGCCTTGGCTCGGCACGGCGTTTGAGGTTGCGCCCGGGCCAGCCCGTTCAGATCAGGCCGCTCTCCAGCAATACGCTGTCGATATGAGCCAGGGCCGCATCAATTTGCAGCGGTTTGGTCAGATAGCCGGCATATCCGGCAACGATGGCGTCTTGAATGGCTGAGGGTTCGGCATTGCCGGAGAGTGCAATGACCGGAATGGCGCGGGTTTCTGCCTGCAAGCGCAGGGTCTTGAAGATTTCGGCGCCGATGCCATCGGGCAGGTGCTGGTCGAGCAGGATCAGGTCGGGTTTGTTCTCGCGCGCCAAAGCCATGCCGGCGGCGCCGCTGCTGGCCGTCAACAACTTGTATTGCGGGCGCTTGCGGGTAAGCACTGCGCCGAGCAGCTTTTGCGAGAGCGTGTCATCCTCGATGTAGAGCAGGGTGACCGGCTCGTTCGGCTTGGCAAGTTCAGCCACGGCGGGTTTTACAGGCTCAAGTGCGCTGCTCCGGGCGCAAGGCAGTTCGATCCAGAAACGGCTGCCGATGCCGATTTCGCTCTGCATCCCCACATTGCCCTGCATCAGTAAGGCCAGCTTGCGCGTGAGTGCCAGTCCGATGCCCGCTCCTTCGATTTCGGCAGCGTGCGAGCCAATACGGTTGAACGATTCAAACAGTTGCGCACTATCTTCGTCGGCGATGCCGATGCCCGTATCGAGCACCGTCAGGCGCCAATGGGTGTCGCCGCTCGCGGTGACTGCGATTTCAACGCGCCCGCCCTCATGGTTGTATTTGATGGCGTTGGAGAGCAGGTTGATGGTCATCTGCTTGAGCCGGCGTGCATCGGCATGCACCACGAAACGGTCGGTCAGCAAGGGTTTGACGTGCAGGGCGATGTTGCGCGCTTCCGCCAGCGGCGTCACCAGCGCGACGCAATCGCGGATGGTGTTGACCAGATCCACGGAACGCATGTCCAGGCGCAGCTTGCCGGCCTCGATACTGGCCAGGTCCAGCACTTCGTTGATCAGGTCCAGCAAATGCTGGCCGGCCTTGCCGATATGGGCTGCCTTGGCCTGTTGCGCACCCAAAAGTTCCTCTTCCAGTACTTTACCAAAGCCAAGGATGGCGTTGAGCGGGGTGCGCAGCTCATGGCTCATGTGCGAAAGGAATTCAGACTTGGCCCGGCTGGCTGCCTGCGCCGCATCGCGCGCTGCAATCAGCTGCGCTTCGGTGGCCTTGAGCGATGTGATGTCGTGAAAGCTGAAGACCCGGCCGATCGGGCGTTCGCGCAAACGCTGCGGGCGCGAGGCCACGCCGAATACGCGACCATCCAGCAGGCGGCATTCGGTGCTGCCTTCGCTTTGCGCCTGGCTTAGCAGATGGTCGAACCATTCGCGAAAATTGGCGGGGTCTGCCAGCTTATCCAGCAGGAGATTGAGCGCACGCGGCTCTTCTCCGGTGCCGAACTGCGAGGCGGATAATTGCCACAACTCGGTAAAACGGTGGTTGAAGTGCTGGATGCCCCCGGCAAGGTTGGTGACCAGAATGCCGTCCACGGTGGATTCCAGCGTGGCCGCGAGCAGGGAGGTGGTGCGGGCAGTTTCGTCTTCAAGCTGCTTGGCCGCGGTGGTGTCATGCACCGAAAGAACATATAACCGGCTGCCGTCGATGTTGAGCAGGCGGACGGTTTTCTGCACGACGATCAGGCTGCCGGACTGGTGGCGGTATTCGCCTTCCACGGACTGGTACTCGTCCAGATTGCCATTCTTGACTTCGTCCCAGAAAAACAGGTCCTGAAGGCCGACTTCGATATCGGCGATCGGCCGGCCGATCAGATCCTGAACCGAATAGCCTAGCAAGGATTCGGCCTGCCGGTTGGCGGCGACGATGGCAAGGCTGCAGGGGTCTACGGCGATGACGGTTTCCGCGCAGGCGTTGAGCAGGTGTTCGGCAAGGGGGTTCAATCGTTATCCTTCGGTGCGAAGAAGTAAGTCATTCGCTTGCGCGGGTTTAGGCACTCCAACGCTTCGCGCGGCAACTGGGCCGGTTTGAGCGATTTGCTGATATTGAGATCATGTTCATGTTCCAGATCGATCAGCGGGGCTTCGTTGGGCGGGGTTCCCGGTATGTGCACCAGTACCTGCGGCTTCAACGGGCGGCTTGAATTGACCGAAACCACCATGGCATAGCTTTCGTTGGAGAGCATGACCAGCGATCCGGGCGGATAGATGCCCATGCAGCGGATAAACACATTCAAGGCTTGGGCATCGAATTTTCCGCGCTGCTGGGCAAACATCAGCGCCAGGGCTTCGTGGGGCGTGTGCGAGTCTTCCAGGCTGGTCCGGTTGCACAGCTCGTCAAAATAATTGACCAGCGCCAGGGTGCGCGCCAGGGGGTGCATGTCGCCCTGTTTCAGCTTTTTCGGATAGCCGCTGCCATCCACCATTTCATGGTGCTGGGCGATGGCCATGAGAATATCGCTGGACAGGCCCGCTTTCTGGGTTGCGTTGGTGCTCCATTCGGCATGCTGTTCATAAAGGGCCTGCTCCGAGCGGTTGAGCGGTTCGGTCTTGAGCAGGATGCGGTCGGGGATTTCGATCTTGCCGACGTCGTGAAACAGCGCGGCCTGGCCCAGTGCGCAGATCTCTTCGCGCGAAAACTTGAGCTCCTTGCCCAGCATCAGGGCCAGCACGGTGACGTTGAGCGAGTGGAAGTAAAGGTCTTCGGCACCGGCCCGGTCGTTCATCAGGTGGATGGCGATGTCCTTGTCGGTCATCAGCGAATCGACCAGTTTGTTGACCAGGCGCTCGCCGGCCAGCGCGCAATCACGCGGGCGCGAAAAAATGGCGCGATCCAGCCCACGCACGGTCCGTGCCGTGGCCATGAAGTCTTTTTCGCAAGCCTCAATCGCTGCGCGCTGTGCTTTCAGGTGCTCCAGACGCTGGCGCTTGGCATCGAGGATGGCCTGTTCTTCCTGGGAGAGTTCAACCACGGGCACGGCGGCAGGTACGGGCACCAGCGCTGCGTCTTCCGGCTTGGGAAGTGGGTGTTGATCGCTTTTGGTCGGGGAGTAGCGGATTTTTTCCAGCCCCAGATGCTGCAACGTTTCGATCTGGTCGGCGCTTTTGATCTTGAAACTGCTGAATGTGAAAGGGTGGTCCATCCAGGAAAGATCCAGATGGATGAAAAGCCCGAGACACAATTGCTCCGGGCGAATGTAGTAGGTCATCTCTTCTGATTTGGCCATCACGGCATCGACAGGAACGGTTGCCTGATTTTAGTACGGGAAGGTGAACTTTCACAATTTATTACGGTGTTTCAAGGAGGAAACAGCGTTCTGTGGCAGGGCGGTAACAGTTACGCTCGCCCGGGGCGGAGGGGATCGCTAGAATAGCCGTTAACTTTGGAGTATCCATGCAAGCATCGCTTCCCTCGCACCCGATCGGGGTGTTCGATTCCGGTGTCGGCGGACTGACAGTGGTCCGCGCACTGATGGATCGGTTGCCCTTTGAAAACATCATCTATTTTGGCGATACCGCCCGCGTGCCTTATGGGGTGAAGTCGGTGGCGACGATTGGCCACTTTACCCAGCAGATTGCCGATTTCTTGCTGCAGCAACAGGTCAAGGTGCTGATCATCGCCTGCAATACCATGGCGGCCGTGGCGGCTGACAGGGTGCGGGCAGCCTCGCCAGTGCCCGTGCTCGATGTGATCGAAGCGGGTGCCAGGCAGGCGGTGCAGGTGAGCCAGTCGGGCGGCATCGGCGTGATCGGCACACCGGCCACCATCAATTCCAATGCCTATGCCCGGGCGATTCACCAGCTTGATCCACGCTTCAGGGTTTATTCCCAGGCGTGCCCGCTGTTCGTGCCACTGGTGGAGGAGGGCTGGCTGGAGCATCCGGTAACGCGCCTCACCGCTCAGGAATATCTGAAGCCGGTCTTTGTCGAGCAGATCGATACCTTGGTGCTCGGCTGCACGCACTATCCGCTGCTCAAACCGCTGTTGCTCGACGTGGTGGGCACGCGCATGAAGCTCGTTGATTCGGCCTTGTCGATTGCCGAGCAGACTGCCGAGTTGCTGCAAAGCAATGGCTTGGCCAACCCGGTTCATCAGGCGCCGGATTATCGCTATTACGTGACCGACCTGCCGGTGAAATTCCAGACCATCGGTGAACGCTTCCTCGGGCGCAGCCTGAACCGACTTGAATTGGTGAATCTGTAATGCTGTTTGGAATGGTCTCGTTGCTGGCCTGCTGGCTGGCCGGGCAAACTCTTGTCAGCCTGACCGATCTTCCGCTGCCGGGCAATGTGGCCGGCATGCTGATCCTGCTGGTGATTTGTCTTGCCCAGCGTGAAGTGGCACCGCGCCTGTCGGAAACCAGCTCGCAGCTGTTGTCGCAGATGGGGCTGCTGTTCGTGCCTGCCGGGGTCGGTCTGATCGAGCATGGCCCCTTGCTGGCGCGCGAGGGCGTGGCCATGTTCGCGGTGCTGGCCATTTCCGTGGTGATCACCATGGCGGTGACCGCAGTGACGCTGAAGTGGTTGCTGGGTTTTGGCAAGCAGGAGGGGGCGCAGTGAACGTCTTGTTGCTGCATCCTGCATTGTGGCTGACTCTGACCGTGGCGGTTTACCTGCTTGGCGATGGCTTGTTCCGCAAAGCGGGGGGGCTGCCGTTGCTGCACCCGGTTTTCACGTCCGTGGTCATTCTGATCGGTTTGCTGAAGTTGACCGGTGTTTCCTATAGCCAGTACTTCGAAAGCGCCCGTTTCATTCATCTGCTGCTGGGGCCGGCAACGGTTGCACTGGCGGTACCGCTCTATGCCAATCTTTCCCGGGTGAAACAGATACTGGGGCCACTTTGCATTGCCCTGGTGGTGGGAGGGCTGACCGGAATATTGTCCGTATTGGTGCTGGGCAAGGCTTTCGGGCTTTCTTCGAATGTGCTGGTGAGCTTTGCCCCCAAATCGGTGACTACTCCGATTGCCATGGCACTGGCCGACCGGCTGGGCGGCAGCGCTTCGCTGGCCGCTGCTGCCGTGATTACTACCGGGGTGATGGGCTGCATGATCGTCGAGTGGGTCATGAAGCCGTTGCGGATCAAGGATCCCGCTGTGGTCGGTTTTGCACTGGGCTTGTCGGCCCATGGCACGGGCACGGCACGGGCGTTTCAATTGTCGCCGGTTTCGGGCGCGTTTTCCGGATTGGCAATGGGCTTGAACGGCGTGTTCACTTCGCTGGTACTGCCGTTCATTCTTGGCTGCTGGCCGTGTAACTGAATGCCGGCCAAGGGCATTCAACGGAGATAGAGACAACGCGGTGGCTTGATCGCCAAGTTGCGCTCTTCGTCTTTCTAGGCTTCAGTCGCCAACGTGCGCTGAGCGTTATCCTGATTGCTTTGATATTGATTGACCATGCGTTGCAATAGCCGGTCGCGCTGGGCTGTTGCTGCGGGGGGCTGCAATTCTTCGGATTCGGTTGGTGTGCTTGGTGCTTGGCTGGCCGACCCGGCGGGCTGGATTGCATGTGCTTTGGTCAGGATTTCCCTGGGTGTGCGCCCCGATGTGACATCGATCCGGACATCCGCGCCGACGGCGTAACGCTTGCCGTCCAGCCCTGTTTCCATCCGATAGACCGCGCCATCGGTTGCAGTATTGCCTGTGGCGGACAAGCGGGCCTGTTCACGTTGCCATTTTTGCAGGGCGCGAACTTCATCTGACCCTGTCACATAAGAGGGCTGCCCCATGCGGCTGACACTGCTTGAGGTGCTTGGGGTTGTTGCAGCGGTGGTTTCTGATTTTGCAGTAAGTGATTGGCTTTTGTTTGATGCCTTGATCTGACTGATTCTTACATGCAGTTCGGGATATGTCCGGTACATTTTGTAATCCAGATGGTCATTGCTACCAATCTAGAGAGGACTTTTCCCGCAGGTGTTACCAAGATGTTTAATTTCCAGACGAACGGTTGATATGCGGTGCCTTTTAACTGCTTGTAACATAAGCTTTAAATTTTTAACGTCAGCAAGTATTAAAAATACCTGACATTTGTTGTGTGTTTTTGTGTTGAATCGGCGTAGTACCGTGCTTTCAGCTTTCAATGCCCCGGCTTTGATCTGGGTTGAAGGCACTGCTGGATCAAAAGCAAGTGGAACGCGGCGAGTGCTTGCCGAGCGGTGATATCGCTCACTCGGGATATCCGGCGCGCTGAAGAAAAACGCCCCGCATGGGCGGGGCGCTTGGGCTGCGGGTTGGGGTGGGAGTTACTTGGGACTTGCCAGCAGCACCAGTTGGCCGCCTTCTACCAATTCCGCGTTGGTGTTGTAGTGGGCCTGTACGGTCAGCAGGAAGTAGCGGCGGCCATCGGCGTAGCGGCTGCTGGCTTTGGCGAGCAGGTCGGTCACATCGATTACGCCGGAGCTTTCTTCATCTTCGGTCAGGAAGCCGGGCGCGTCCTTGGTGAAGCGGGCCGGATCATGGGCGGCGATTTCGCTCAGCTTCTTGCTGGCCGGATCAAAGCGCCAAACCTTGCCCAGACGCGGGTTCTTGCCCACATCCTCTTGCAAAATCAGGCTGCCATCGCCGGCCACGGTCATGTTGTCGAGCATTTCATAACCTTCGGTGCCGGTGAGCAGGGCGTCGATCGTGCCGCCGGCCAGCGGATTCTTGATGTCCTTGAAGGTCAGCCTGTACAGGCGCGATCGGCCTTCGCCGTCCGCATCCTTGATCGTGGTCAGGCGGTCGGTCGTCAGGAAATAGAACACATTCGGATTCCTGGTATCCCATGCGCCATCTTCCGGACGCAGGAAGTTGGTGCCGCCGTTATCTACCAGGGTAAAGGCGCCGGACAGGGCCTCCTTGCGCGATTCCAGCCCGCCTTTGCCTACCTGGACAAAATAAGCCTGGCCGTTATCCAGGCCTGCCTTTTCGATTTCATTACCGGTTTTCAGCTTGCTGCCGACATAGACATAGAGCTTGCCGACTTCCTTGTCGAGCTTGCTCTTGTCGTTGGCTTTCGGGTGGGTATCGTCCAGGCCGATCAGCACGGTCTTGTCTTGCGGGAACGGGCTGGCGACCACGTTTTCCCAGGATGCCTGCATCATTCGGATGAGCTCATACGAGGTGCCGGTTTCCGGGCCGGTGGCGACATGTGCAAACGCGCGGCCGATCGGGCCGTTTTCTTCGCCATTCATGAAAATGCGGTTTTGCGTTCCCGCGCCGGTGGCCGGATTGTAAAAGGCGGTGACGGCGGGCAGATCGGCCGAGCACAAACGGCCAAAGGATTTGGAGCTGCCGAAGAGCACAGGCTTGCGGATCAGGTCGCGGCCGCTGATCACCTTCAGCGTTGCCGGATCAATGCGCCATTCGGAAACGAAAGCGCCTTTCTCGCCATGTGCGCGCGCGACGCCGGCATTGCTGCCGAATTCGTGATTCATCAGCAGTACCAGCTCGTTCTGTGCATTCAGATAAGCACCCAGGCCATCCGGAATGCCGGCCATCTTGTAGCCACCAGCGCTATCGCCGACGGTCAGCACCGCGCTGGTGGTCCAGCCATCTTTGCCGGTCAGGTACGGCGTTTGCGAAGAGGACGGCGCGGTGGCCGTCAGCGGCTGGTGGGCCGCGCAACCTGCGAGCAGGGCTGCCGATATGGCAGCAGCAAGGGCGAGGTGTTTGAAATGCATGGTGATCTCCGGGGTGTAAGAATGGGTTACTGCTGCATGATCCACTGGGCGATGATGCGCAATTCGGCTTCCGGTACCGGTTCGGGCGGCATGGCGACACTGCCGCCCCATTTGCCGGAAGATCCCTTGCGCAGTGAACTGATCAGATAGGGAACGGCATCCTTGCGGTTGGCATAGCGCTCGGCAACATCCTGAAAACCGGGACCAACCCGGGTTTCATCGACAGCGTGGCAGCCAAAGCACAGGTGACGAGCGGCCAGTTGCTTGGGAGATTCGGCAGCCCTGCCAGTGGCGCTCAACAACAGCAGCAAGCCGCAGAGCATGCGCGGGAAAAACAGCATCGCGTTTCCTGATCGGGTTACAACGGCAGGAATTGTGGGCGGGCGGGGTTACAGCTTTGTGTTGGTGGCATTGCAATTTTGTTGCGCGGATGGCGTGGCCGTTTCGTTGAAAACGGCTCGTCAGGGGGGCGGGGAGATATCGGAAATATTGCCGGAAAGCAGGATCAGACCCTGAGCAGGGCCTCGCGCCCCGGCAGCCAGCGGTCCAGGTGCCGGGTTGCGATTTGCGGTGCGTGGGCGAGCAAATCCTGCGCGACTTCGCGCGCGGCTTCCAGCAGGTCGGCATCGGCTTCCAGATCGGCAAAGCGCAGCATGGCCGCGCCGGACTGGCGCATGCCGACCAGCTCGCCCGGGCCGCGGATCAGCAAATCCTGGCGCGCGATCTCGAAACCATCGGTCGTGTCGTGGATAACCTTGAGCCGCGCCCTGGCGGTTTCGCCGAGCGGGCCGGCATACAGCAGCACACAGAACGATTCGTGCCGGCCGCGCCCGACCCGGCCGCGCAATTGGTGCAGCTGTGAAAGCCCCATGCGTTCGGCGTGCTCGATCACCATCAGGCTGGCGTTGGGCACATCGACGCCGACTTCGATCACGGTGGTGGCGACCAGCACCTGGATTTCGTTGCGCAGGAAGGCGGCCATGACCTCGGCCTTTTCTGCGGTTTTCAGCCGGCCGTGGATCAGCCCGACACGGATGCCTTCGAGCTCTTCAGTCAGTTGCGCGTGGGTATCGACCGCGGTTTGCAGCTGCAGCGCCTCCGATTCCTCGATCAGCGGGCAGACCCAGTAAACCTGTCGGCCCTCACTCACCTTGACCGCGATGCGGGCGATGACCTCGTCGCGCCGCGCATCGGAGATCAGCTTGGTCACGATCGGCGTGCGCCCGGGCGGCAGCTCGTCGATCACGCTGACATCCAGATCCGCGTAGAAGCTCATCGCCAGGGTTCTGGGAATGGGCGTGGCCGACATCATCAGCTGGTGCGGGCTTGCGCCCTTGCCGCGCAGGGCCAGGCGCTGCGCGACGCCGAAACGGTGCTGCTCGTCGACGATCACCAGTCCCAAGCGTTCAAATTCCACATCCTGCTGAAACAGCGCATGCGTGCCGACGATCAGCTGCGCGTGGCCTTCCTGCGCTTGCGCCAGTGCGGCTTTCTTTTCCTTCGATTTCAGGCTGCCGGTGAGCCAGGCCACTTGCAGGCCGAGCGGCGCGAGCCAGTCGGCGAGCTTGCGGAAATGCTGCTCTGCCAGGATTTCGGTTGGCGCCATCAGCGCGACTTGCCAACCGGCCTCGATCGCATGACAGGCAGCGAGTGCGGCGACCACGGTCTTGCCGGCGCCGACATCGCCTTGCAGCAGGCGCTGCATCGGGTGCGGCTCGCCCAGATCGGCGTTGATCTCGGCCAGCACTTTCTGCTGCGCGCGGGTCAGCCCGAACGGCAGTTGCTGCAGGAGCTTTGCCGCGAGTTCACCCTTGGGGCGGATCACGGGTGCGGTCTGCTCGCGCCGTGCCGCGCGTGCCGTGCGCAGGCTCAGTTGCTGCGCCAGCAATTCGTCGAACTTCAGCCGGCGCCAGGCCGGATGGGTGCGTTCGCTCAGTGAATATTGCGGCACATCGGGCGGCGGGTTGTGCAGCAGGCGCACGCTGCCGGCAAAATCGGGCAGGCCGAGCGGGTCGAAGATCGTGGCGGGCAGGGTGTCGCGCAAATCACAGGTTCGCAGCGCCAGCGCGATGTGCTTGATCAGCTGGAATTGTGGCAGGCCGGCTGTGGTCGGGTAGACCGGGGTCAGCGCTTCGTTCAGCGCGCCATCGTCGCTGGCGACGCGGATCTTCGGGTGCACCATCTCGTCGCCCCAGAAGCCGCGCCGGATTTCGCCGAACAGGCGCACACGCTTGCCCACTGTGAGCTGCTTGGCCGCGCTCGGGTAAAAGTTGATCAGGCGTACCACCAGTGTGCCGCCACTATCGGCCACGCGCGCGACCAGCTGCTTGCGCGGTTTGTATTGCACCTCGCAGCTTTGCACCTCGCCTTCCACCAGCACCTGGCCGCCGATCGGCGCATCGGTAATCGGATAAAGGTGGGTTTCGTCCTCGTAGCGCAGTGGCAGGTGCAGCACAAAATCAAATGCCCGCCCGATGCCGATCTTGGCGAGTTGGCTTTGGAACTTGGGGCTGAAGGTGGAAAAGTCCATATTCGGTTAGAACGTTCGTTCTTGTTTCTGCCACTGTAACGGGTTTGGCGTGGAAACGCCAGTTTGTCCAGTATTGGTGCCGGGAAGGCAGGTATGCCCATTGTTACAGCATGGTTTTACTGTGAATTCCTTGCCGAATGGCTCCCCGGCGCGGTTTGTCCGGCTGGATCGTTTTTTGCTCGCAGAATTGGGGATTCTCGTGGAGCGATTGCCATGCCTGTTTCGCCTAGCCTCCAGCCCGATCCTTCCAGTTTCTTGGTGCGGGCGGCCTCCTGCATCCAGGATCTGACCGACCATTCGCGGCTGATCTGCGACTGGAATCTGCGCTACGACCAGATTTCACGCGGTCATTTTGAAGGGGGAATCCGCGAGGCGTGGCTGGAAGGCGTGCAGATCTTCGAGGAGCGTTTGTCCCAGTCGGTGTTCCAGTCCGGCCAGGCGCGGGCGGGAACGGTGAGTTTGGGGGTATTCAGTTCGCTTTCCGGCGAGGCGCGCTGGATGGGCAAGCCGCTGACGCTGAATCATGTCTCCTGCCTCTATCAGGGCGAGGAGTTGCTGCTGAGCACGCCGCAATCGAGCACCTTGCTGGTGTTGAGTGTGCCCTGCGGTTTGCTGGACGAGGAGAGCCGGCACTGCCCGCCTTCGACGGTGGAAAACGCGCAGCTGGCCGAGCGCTTGCGCCTGCGCATCGAGGCCACGATGCAGATCATGATGGAGCGCCCGTTTTTCTTCATGGTCGCCCAGGCGCGCAGGCAATTCCTCAGCGATGTGACGGGGGTCGTGGAGGAATACCTGCGAGCCTGCCGGCGCGGCGATGATCCGGTGGCGCAGAGCAAGGCGCGGCGGGTGGTGCAGACCGCCCGCAGTTTTCTGGACGAGCGCCGCGATGAAGCGGTTACCATCGACGAGTTGTGCCTGCAGACCTATACCTCGCGCCGCACCTTGCAGAACTGCTTTGAGCAGGTGACGGGCGTGAGTCCGGCCGTTTTTCTGAAAGCCGTTCGCCTGAACAATGTGCGGCGCGACCTGTTCCGTGAAGGGCGTGGCGCACAGGTGAGCGATATTGCCGCCCGCTGGGGCTTCTGGCATCTGTCGCAGTTTGCTCTCGATTACAAGCGCATGTTTGGCGAATCTCCTTCGCAAACCATTCAGGCATCGCGCGTCTGATTTTCTCCTGCATTAACAAAGCCTGGTTGTACCCCTTTGTTTTTATGCCCTATTTTCTTTCATTGTTGCACCGGAATGGGGCGTGAAAGATTGCCGATTTTCGATAACGCTGCCAGGAGGGGTTTCCGGATACTGCAGGCTCCAACTCATCAAAGGAGATGACTGATGGAAACTTCCAACCAACTCAAGAAAAACAGCCTGGGGTTGTGGTCGATCATCTTTTTCGTGGTCGCTGCCGCATCCCCGCTGACGGGCGTCGTCGGTGCGGTTCCCGTGGCATTCTTTGCCGGCAACGGCGCCGGAGTGCCCGGCGTTTTCCTGCTGGCCGGGCTGATCCTGCTGGTGTTCACCTTCGGCTATGTGGCGATGAGCCGCCACGTTGTCAATGCCGGCGCGTTCTATTCGTATATCTCGATCGGCCTTGGCCGCAAGTGGGGCGTGGCCGGGCTGAAGGTGGCGCTGCTGGCGTATGCCGCGATCCAGCTTTCCGTGGTCAGCATGTTCGGTTTTTTCAGCCAGATGTATGTGGCCGATCACTTCCATCTTGATCTGCCCTGGTGGTTGTTCAGCCTGACCATGCTGATCGCCGTGCTGGCGCTGGGTGTGGAAAAGGTCGAGATCGGCGGCAAGGTGCTTGGCGTGCTGATGCTGATGGAAATCGGCATCGTGCTGCTGACCGACATCGGCCTGCTCGCGCAGCATGGTGCGGCGGCGTTGGAGTTCAGCTCATTCCTGCCCTCGGTCGCCACCGGCGGCGCGATGGGGATCGCCATGATCTTCGCCATCGGCTCTTTCGTCGGTTTCGAGGCGACCGCGATTTATTCGGAGGAATGCCGCGAACCGGAAAAGGTCATCCCGCGTGCCACGCTGCTGGCCGTGATGCTGATCACCGCATTCTTCGCATTCACTACCTGGACGTTCGTCCAGGCGCTTGGCGCCGGTCAGGTTGCGGCGGTTGCCAGCAAGGACCCGGGTCGTTTCGTGTTTGATCTGGCGAAGTCGGCGCTCGGCGGCTGGGCGGTGGAGGCAATGTCGCTGCTCTTGATTACCAGCCTCTTTGCCGCCACGCAGGCGTTCCACAACACCATGTCACGCTATCTTTTCGTGATGGGGCGCGATGGTTTCCTCTGGTCCGGATTGGGCAAGATTCGCAAGGGCCGGGGGACGCCCTATGTTGCCAGTGCGGTACAGACCGCCGGCATGCTGCTGGCCGTGATTCTGGCTGCCGCGGCAAAGCTTGATCCGATGGCGGTGGTATTCCCGAGCATGTCCGCGATCGGCACGATGGCCATCCTGCTGTTGCAGGGCGCGGTTTCGGTCGCTGTGTTCACGTTCTTCCTGCGCAACAAGCAACTCAAGGTTTCAGTGTGGAGCGGCCGTATTGCTCCGGTGCTGGCCGCGGTCTGCATGTTCTGGGCACTCATCAAGGTGATCCAGAACCTCGATGTGTTGAGCGGGTCGTCCTCGTCGACCATCTTCATTCTTCCTTATTTCGTGTTCGGCGCGGCATTGCTGGGTTATGGCCTGGCCTGGATGCTGAGCCGCTTCTTCCCCGAGCGTTATGCCCGGCTGGGCCAGATCGTGGAAAACCTGGGCTGAACGGCCGCCGAACCCATCAATTCAAAGTCATCAGGAGAAACCATCATGAACGTACGCGCTACTGAACAAAGCACGCAAATCGATTACAAGTTCTGGCACCCGATGTGCCATCCGGGCGAATGGAAACAACGTGAACGCCTGAATATCGTCAAATCCGACGGCCTATATGTCTGGGATGACAAGGGCAACAAGATGGTCGACGGCTTCGCCGGCCTGTGGTGCGTGAATGTCGGTCACGGCCGCCCCGAGGTGAAGGAGGCGATCGTCAAGCAGATGAATGAGCAGATCTACGGCCAGTTGTTCGAGGGCGTGATGCATCCGCGTGCTGCCGATCTGGCTGAGAAGCTGGTGCAAATGACGGCGCAGGAAGGCATGGCGCGCGTGCTCTACGGCACCGGCGGATCGGATGGCGTGGAAACTGCGCTGAAGATTGCGCGCCAGTACTGGCGGGTGCAGGGCATGGCCGGGCGCACCAAGTTCATTTCGCTGAAGAACGCCTATCATGGCGTGCATTTCGGCGGTGCCTCGGTCACCGGCATCAACGCCTTCCGTCTGAATTACGAGCCGGTGCTGGCGGGCTGCTATCAGGTCGATACGCCGTGGCTCGACCGCAATCCGTGGACTGAAAACCCGGAAGAGCTCGGCCGCATCTGCGCCGACATGCTCGAGCGCGAAATTATCCAGCAGGGGCCGGAAACCGTTGCCGCGTTTATCGCCGAGCCGGTGCAGGGCGCGGGTGGGGTGATCGTGCCGCCGGCCAACTACTGGCCGCTGGTGCGCGCGGTGTGCGACAAGTACGGCATCCTCTTGATCGCCGATGAAGTGGTCACCGGCTTTGGCCGCAGCGGTTGCCTGTTCGGTTCGCGCGGCTGGGGCGTGAAGCCCGACATCATGGTGTTCGCCAAGGCGCTGACCGCTGGCTACATTCCGCTTTCCGCCACCATGCTCAACCAGCGCATTGCCGATGCCTTTGAAAACAACGCCGATTTCCGCGGCGTGATGCTCACCGGCTACACCTACGGCGGGCATCCGCTCGGCTGCGCCGCTGCGCTGGCGGTGCTCGATATCGTCGAAAAGGAAGACCTGCCGGGCAATGCCGCGCGCATCGGCGATTACATGATGCAGCGTCTGAAACCTTTCGAGGCGCGTTTCCGCTCGGTCGGCAATGTGCGCGGCAAGGGGCTGATGTTCGCCATCGATCTGGTGCAGGACAAGAAAACCCGCGAAATGCTCGCGCCGACCGACGATCTGTCCTGGCGTCTGGCCGCGGCGACGCGCGAAGCCGGTGCGGTCATCCGCCCGGTGGGCTCCAAACTGGTGATCGCCCCGCCGCTGGTGCTGGATCAGGCGCGCGCCGATGTGATCGTCGATGCGCTGGAAAGCGCGTTTGTTGCGATCGACCGCTGAGCGGGCAGGAGGAAGTGATGGAATTCATGTTTGGTATTCCGAGCTTTGTGCATTTCGGGGCAGGGGTTTCGCAGAAACTGGGGGAAATGGCGGCAGGCCTGGGTGCGAGGAAGGCCTTTGTCGTGTTCGACAAGGGCGTGAAGGCGGCGGGGATCGTGGATGGCCTGGTTGCGTCCCTTGCTGCCGCTGGCGTTGAAGCCGTCGAATACGACGGCGTGCTGCCCAATCCGCCCGATATGCAGGTCGAGGAGGCCGCAGCGCTGGCGCGTGCCGCCAATGTTGAACTCGTGGTGGCTATTGGCGGCGGTAGCGCGATTGATTCGGCCAAAGCCATCAATATCCTGCTTGGCAATCCTTCCCCGATTCGCCTCTATGAAGGTTTCAATCTGGTCAAGGTTCCCGGCAAACCGTTGATCGCCATCCCGACGACCGCCGGCACGGCCAGCGAAGTCACGGCGGTGAGCGTGGTGACCGACACTGTTCGCATCAAGAAAATGGTCATCGGTGGTCAGTTTGTCGGCCCGACGATTGCCCTGGCCGACCCGCTGTTAACGGTCGGCATGCCGCCGGCGATTACCGCCGCCACCGGCATGGATGCGCTGACCCATGCGATCGAAGCCTATGTATCCAAGGCCGCAATGGTGCCTACCGACGTGATGGCACTCAAGGCGATCGAGCTGATCTGCGGGAATCTGGCGCGCGCATTTGCCAATGGCGCCGATATCGAAGCGCGCTCGGCGATGTTGCTGGGAAGCATGATGGCCGGCTTCGCTTTCAACTCGGCCGTTCTGGGTCTGGTGCATTCGATTGCGCACCCCTTGAGTGCGCATTTCCATCTGCCGCATGGCACGGCCAATGCCATCGGGCTTCCGCATGTCATGGCGTTCAATGCGCAAATGGTGCCCGCCCGCTACAGGGATATTGCCGTTGCCATGGGGATCGACGTGGAAGGCCTGAGCGCTGGCGAGGCCGCGAAGGCGGTGGTGGAGCAGGTGAAAGCGCTGAACAAGGTGCTGGGAATCCCGACCTTGCAGGCGTGCGGCGTTCCCCGTGATAGCTTTGAGCGCCTGGCTGAGGATGCCTTGCTGGAAGATGCAACGTTCTTCAATCCCAGGGTGCCCGGCAAGCAGGACATTATTTCGATCCTGGAGTGCGCCTACTGACCTTTTCGAGTGGATGCTGTTTGTATTGCCCCGGCGTGGTGCTTACTGCTCGAACCATTCCGGGTTTTTCTCTGCAATAGGCGTAAACGAGAACAAGATTTCCCTCAGGTGATTTTTTACCGCCAATTCGGCCTGGTCGGGATTTCTGTTTTTGATGCCGTCGGCAATTTGGGTGTGTTGTTCAATCAGCATGTCCAGTGGCGATATTTTCTCCAGGCTCAGGTAACGCACCCTGTCCATATTGGCTTTGATGTTTTCGATGGCATTCCAGGCGGAAGCGCAGCCGATCGATCTGGCGAGCAGGCAATGGAATTCCTCATCCAGTTCCAGAAAGTGCGGAATGTCTCCCATGCCGGATGCGACAGCCTGTTCTCCCAGATTCTTGTAAAGAAGCTTGATGTGATCTTCGGTGATGATGGTCGCGGCGCGGCGGGCAACGGCGATTTCAACCGCTTCGCGAATGAACTGGCCGCTTTCGACTTCCCGCGGCGATATTTTCATGACGAACGTGCCGCGTTGCGGCAGGATTTTCAATAACCCTGCTTCGGCCAGCCTGCCGAGCGCCTCGCGAACCGGCTGCTTGGAGACACCAAACTGTTCCGCAATTTCCTTATCGACCAGGCGTTGGCCGGGGATGAAAGTGCAGTTGATGATCAGTTTTCGTATGGCGTAATAAATCTGCGCACTGACTGGCTCGTTGGCGGAAAGGGTTATCAATTCTGCAGGAATCATGGTCTGGATCGTGGATTGAATATCAAATTAATGGTTAATGGCCGGCATCGAAATTCCTCGAAACTGGCGGTTGTTGCGGTATTGATCAAACGGCCTGACTTACTGTTTGCCGGTAATTTCGCCAGTGCAAGCATGTTCTGCTGGTCATGATAATACAGATCACCCCCCTGAAAACCTCGCAATGCCGATCCCGGGCCGCGGGCGCCTTGAACGTGTGCGGTCCCGAGTGCTCATGCCCTTTGCGGCCTTGAGCATGCCAGGCCCTGTCGGTGGCAGCCTAGGTACGCCATCCTGGCGGATCTCCTTTGCATCACTTGCCTTGCCCGTTTCCAGAAGTCTTTCCCTCGGTTCGCTCCCTCTTGAAACCCGTCTTACCCCCCTGTTTTTTCTTGTAGCTCCCTGTCTTGATGTGCGGGAAACGGGATGCCGATAAACGGTGAAAAAAAGCGCGTAGTGATATTGAAGAATACTAACATGTTAGTATACTATGGCACTCGAGTGAGACGGATGCACCCCTTGCAACGAAGGTGCACCAGAGTTCGCAAGTCAGTTTAAATGGGGAATGCGATGAAAATTATTGATGCAAAAGTGATTGTCTGTTGTCCAGGCCGCAACTTCGTGACCTTGAAGATCACGACCGATGACGGCGTGACCGGCCTCGGGGATGCCACGCTGAACGGGCGCGAGCTGTCGGTGGCTTCCTACCTGCAGGACCATGTCTGCCCGCTCCTGATCGGTCGCGATCCGCAGAAGATCGAAGACACTTGGCAGTACCTGTACAAGGGCGCCT